>Ga0233449_1000137_pt1 | contig 101417 bp, 108 predicted proteins | sample SI_124_October20_FD_183012 | JGI IMG/M metagenome (GOLD analysis project Ga0233449, IMG submission 183012) | Seawater microbial communities from Saanich Inlet, British Columbia, Canada - SI_124_October2016_200_MG | ecosystem: Environmental > Aquatic > Marine > Inlet | place: Canada: British...
GCAGGCCCCGAGCAATGCGTTCGTGGTCTTCGGCCCGGTCGGTGCGTCGACGGGCTTGCTCTAGCTCGTGTTCAGCGTTTAACCAGCCACTCATGTCGCGTACAGCAGCAATAGTCAACCCCGAACCGTCTTTGAGCGGCGCCAAACTTACGTGTACGGGGAACACCCGTCCGTCGCCCGCCAGCCCCTCTAAGCGTTGCCCTGCCCCCATGGAGCGCGACTGCGGTGACATTTCGTAGTCGGTGCGTAGGTTTACATGTCGTTCACGTGCCGAAACTGGCAGCAATTGTTCGATGACGTAACCCGGCATGGACCCTTGTGGATGAGCGAAGAGGTCGTGTGCTGCGGGGTTCGCTGCTTCAATGATGCCGGCCGCTCCGACTATCAACAAAGCATCTGGAGAAGTGAGCCAAAGATCATTGGCCGAGACCGTTGCTGGTAGTGGAAGTACATCAGGGTTGCCGGACATGATCTAAGGGTAGGCCAAAGAGGGGACCGTTGCTTTGTCTTCCTAAACTGGAATCATGACCGATCATCAATGGGGTTTTCGTACACGAGCGTTACATGCTGGTGGTGGGCCAGACCCCACCACTGGGGCGCGAGCAGTACCGATTTATCAGTCCACCAGTTTTGTTTTTGAAGACACCGCCGATGCCGCTGATCTTTTTGCTCTTCAGAAGTACGGCACTATCTATTCGCGTATCTCTAACCCCACTACGGCGGCTTTTGAAGAACGCATGGCCAGCCTGGAGGGTGGGATTGGTGCGGTGGCTACCGCTAGTGGACAGGCCGCCGAGTTTCTTACCGCTGCTGCTTTAGCGGAAAATGGCGACAATTTGGTGACCTCGTCAAGCCTGTACGGCGGCACCCACACCATGTTTGATGTGACCTTGGGTCGGTTTGGTATTGAGGCCCGCTTTGTTGATGGTGACGATCCGGAAGCTTTTGCGGCACGAATAGATGACCGCACCCGATTCATGTATACCGAGGTCATCGGTAACCCTTCGGGGGCGGTGGCCGACCTGGCGGCTTTGGCCGACGTAGCTGGGGCCCATGGGTTGCCTTTGGTCGTTGATGCCACCTTTGCGACCCCTTATCTGTGCCGGCCTATGGAACACGGGGCCGACATTGTGTTGCATTCGGCTACTAAATTTATTGGCGGTCACGGCACCTCATTAGGCGGGGTAGTTTGCGAATCAGGTCGCTTCGACTGGGGGCAAGGCCGGTTTGCTCAAATGACCGAACCCAACCCGGGTTACAACGGTTTGCGTTTTTGGGAAAACTTTGGCGAGTACGCTTTTTGCACCAAACTTCGTGCCGAACAACTACGCGACATCGGGGCCTCGCTGTCGCCCTTTAATGCTTTTATGTTGTTGCAGGGTTTAGAAACCTTGCCGCAACGCATGGATGAACACGTGGCTAATGCGCAAAAAGTTGCGGAGTTTCTCGCTGCCCACCCGCAAGTTTCGTGGGTGGCTTACGCTGGTTTGCCCGATTCGCCTTACCACGAGTTGGCCCAGCGTTATTTGCCCAAAGGCCCGGGCGCTATCTTTACCTTCGGGGTTAAAGGCGGTCGAGCAGCAGGAGCGACCTTTATTGAAAGTCTCACCATGGTCAGCCACCTAGCCAATGTGGGCGACGCCCGCACCCTAGTTATTCACCCGGCGTCAACCACTCATCAGCAGTTGTCGGACGAAGACATGAAATCTGGTGGGGTCACCCCAGAAATGGTGCGACTTTCGGTGGGCCTCGAAGACGTGGACGATATTTTGTACGACCTCGGCCAAGCCTTAGAGAAGGCTGGCGCATGAGCGAACAACCGGAAATCCCCGGGTGGACGCCTCCCTCGGCGCAAAAACGTAAACAGATATTGTCATCGGTGCGGTCTATCGCCATGGTGGGGGTGTCGGCCAACCCGGCACGCCCCTCAAATTTTGTGGCCACCTACCTTTGTAGTTCTTCGGCCGATTTTGAGGTTTATTTCGTCAACCCCACGGTGGACGAAATCTTGGGCCAGCCCTGCGTGCCCTCTTTGGCTGACCTGCCGGTAACGCCCGACCTAGTGGATGTGTTTCGCAAACTCGACGACGTGCCTGCGGTGGCTGCGGAGGCGGTTGCGGTGGGTGCTCAAGTGTTGTGGACCCAGTTTGGTTTGTGGAGCCCGCCGGCGGCACAAATTGCTTTAGCGTCCGGCATGGAACTGGTTATGGACCATTGCTTAAAAATTGAGCACGCCCGGTTTGCCGGTGGGTTGCATCTTGCTGGCTTTGATACCGGGGTTATAGATTCCCGGCGTCGCCGTTAAGCCTCTTGAGGTTCGCAAATAATTAACGGAATATCTCGCTGGGTTTTGGTTTGATATTCGGCGTAGTCGGGCCATACGGCTACTGCAGCGGGCCACCGCTGAGCTTTTTCTTCTGGTGAAGCCACCCGAGCGGTGTAGGGAAACACTTCGTGGCGGTCTTGCACGGTGATGTTGGGGTCAGCTAGCAGGTTTTCGAACCACAACGGGTGCTCGTCGGCGCCCCCTTTGGAGGCCACCAAAAGATAATTGTCGCCGTCGTGTACGCGAATCAGGGGGGAGAGACGAGTCTTTCCGCTATGGCGGCCAGTGGTAGACAAGATCACACAGGGGGTGCCTTGCATATCAAAACCTTCGTCGTCGGGGGCGAGGTAGCGCTCTACATGGTCGGCTACCCATTCCCAGGTGCTGGGGGCATAGTTGGCGGGGGTCGGGTTGTTTGTCATGTCATGAACCTAGACCTTGGGTGAGCCAGAGTAAAGGTCGGCACATTTTGGGTGAAGACCTGCCGAGTTCCCCGCTACGCTGTCCCTGTTCCTGTTTCGGCGGGAAACAAGCATCGGTGCCCGAGCGGCCCAAGGGAACGGTCTGCAAAGCCGTAAAGTCGCGGGTTCAAATCCCGCCCGGTGCTCCATAATCTGGGCGGCTGTTTTGGCCGGGGCGCAAACCAGAAAGGGCTAGGTCATGAGCGACCTCACCGAAGAAAACCAAAAAGACGAGAGCAGTAGCCCGCCTTTGCCTCATACCCCTCCGTTGGGTATCAAAGCGGTGCATCCTGGCGATGAACCTCCGGGTTTAGTTTTGCCAGTTTCTCCTATGTCGAACCGCCCGTCGGTTAATTGGGCGGCTTCGTTGGTTGCTTCGCTAGGGGTAGTGCTGGCGGTGTTGGCGACGTTTCTTCCTTGGGTGGTGGCCCGCGGTGAGTTCACGGTTGAAGAGATCGGTTGGGACCAACCGGTAGATGCCTTGCTGGTGCTGTGTTTTGCTTTGCTGGCTGGGGGAGTGGCGGCGGCTCTTTGGACGGCGGCAAAAGGATGGATGGTTACGGCCATTTTGGTGGTGGCCGGGTTGGCGCATATCTCTATGGCCGTTATAAAGATTTTTGATGTAGCGAGTATGGAATCAACCAGCGGTTACCAGTTTTCGGTGGGTTTGGGCTTGCCATTGTTGGCCATTGGTGGGGCACTGCTGGTGTCGGCTGCCCTTTTGGATCGACGCTTCTGGCGCTGAACTTCGGCCGACCACTGCTACGCTTCGCAACCCGGGGCCATTAGCTCAGTTGGCTAGAGCACCTGCATGACTCGCAGGGGGTCGGGGGTTCAAATCCCTCATGGCCCACCACAATGACCAGCATTTTGCTGGTCATTTGTGCGTTGCGGCTGGTGTCTCTTAGCGCTCGTTTTTTTTGTCATACTGGGGCCATGGTGATGGCCTCAGATATTCCGACCGCTCATACTCCGCCGGGTGGGTACGGCCAAGATTTCCCAGCACCGATTCTTGCTTCATGTACCGAGCCCTTAAGCAAAGATGCCGTAGATTTACGCGGTACTTGGGAGGTTGTATCGATTCAAAGCAACGGAGAAATGATTATCGGTCACCCCTTGTTAGGAAACCTCCAACGGATTGAGCAGTGTGGGAACCGAGTGGTGATTTGTTCTTCGGGGGTTGTTCACGACATGGGTGCTGATGGAACCCTTGAAAACGGGGTGCATGACGTACAGGCAGCTGATTTCTCTACCGAAATCCGAGTAGTAGCAATCTTCGAAAATGGTGTGCATGTTTTGCGACCCGAAGGAATGCCGATCAAGGTTCGCCGATGGCTTGATGGTTCAGAGATGGTGTGGGAATACGGTCCAATGTTTACCGCTCGCCTAAAAAAGTTATAACGGTTACTAAATAACTCCGCCGGTATTAAGCGTCGGCCACCGTGGTGATGGCCGCGAAGTGCCAAGCCAACGGACGGAGGGTTTCCGTGCTTAGAACTCTTGAGGCTGTTGGTTGCGAGAATAGACATGAGGGGAAGAAAAAGATGGTGAGCTTTAATGTGGAACCCAAAAGGCCCGCACCTCGCCGGTGCGGGCCTTTGTTTAGGCAAATAGGGACTTAGCAGAGAATAAAAGGGTCATCGCAGGAGCCGTCGCCTGGATCCCAATAGTTGTTGTCGCCGACGCCTTCACAATATTCAGGGTCAAAGCGTCCTGAGGCACAGAGTGCTTCGGTGGCGGTTGTGCCTGCGGTTTTGTGGCCAATAATTTCGTCAGAGATGTAGTCGACGGCTTCACCGGCTTTGCGGACGATCAAGTCCCACCAGCTTTCGTCGCTGGAAGAGTCTGCTTGTACTTCTGGAGTTTCTTGTTCAACAACGGGCTTCCAAATGATCCAACTGTCGTCTTGGAGCGCAGAAGAGGTTGCTTCGTTTATCGAAGAAGTATTGATGGGGCTTTTATGGTTTTGTTCTTTCGGTGCTGCTGAAGCAACGCTGGTCATGCTGGCCATTAGGGCCAGAGTAAGCCCTGCGACTTGCAAGGTGCGTTTGAGTGACATGTATTTCTCCTTGGTTATGAACCGCCCTAGTGGGTGGCTTCACAGTGGAGAGAGAGATAGTCCCAATATCTAACACCCTCAAAAAATATCTCCCCGAAGTTCGTGACATGGGGTCAGACCCCATGTCACGAACTTCGGTGGTGGTTGGTCACATTGACGTAGGGAACGGCGCTTGGGGGGCTAGCGTTCTGAGGTGGCTACACGTAACGACATTCGAAACATCGCCGTCATCGCGCACGTTGATCATGGAAAAACAACTCTGGTAGATGCTCTACTACAACAAACTGGGGCCTTTAGCGACCATCAAAAGGTCACCGAACGGGTCATGGACTCCATGGACTTGGAGCGGGAAAAAGGCATCACCATTTTGGCTAAGAACGCCTCCATCTCTCATAAAGGGGTGAAGATCAACATCGTTGATACCCCCGGCCACGCTGATTTTGGTGGTGAGGTAGAGCGAGCTATGGCCATGGTTGACGGGGTCATGTTGCTGGTTGATTCCTCCGAGGGGCCTCGGCCGCAAACCCGCTTCGTGCTTCGTAAAGCGCTTGAGGCTCAACTGTCCCTCGTGGTGGTGGTCAACAAAATAGATCGCCCCGATGCTCGTATCGCAGAAGTCCTTGACGAAATCTACGAACTGTTCCTCGACCTCGACGCCACTGAAGAACAAATTGAATTCCCCATCGTGTACACCGAAGCACGCGCCGGCCAAGCCACTTTGGACCCAGCGGTGCATGGCACCGACTTGCAACCTTTGCTAGATGTGCTGGTCAACGACGTTCCGCCTCCGCAATATGACGAAGATCACCCCACGCAAGCTTTAGTCACCAACCTGGCCTCCTCGCCCTACGTGGGCCGCATCGCCATCTGTCGGGTAGCTCACGGCACCTTCAAAAAAGGTGCTGCCGTGGCCTGGTGCAAAGCAGACGGAACCATTGAGCCCGCCCGTATTGGTGGACTGACCATTACCGACGCTCTGCAGCAAACAGAAGTAGACGAAGTGGGCCCCGGAGAAATAATGGGTGTTTCGGGCATTGAAGGCATCACCATTGGTGAAACTTTGGCCGACATCGACGACCCTCGCCCCCTGCCGGTTATCACCGTTGATGAACCCACGCTCTCGATGGCCATCGGCATGAACAACTCGCCGCTAGCCGGAGCGGACGGCACCAAATTGACGGCTCGTCAAATTGGGTCTCGGTTGGAAACGGAACTCATTGGCAACGTGGCTATTCGGGTAAAACCAACCGAACGCCCCGACATGTGGGAAGTCCAAGGACGTGGCGAACTCCAATTAGCGGTGCTGGTAGAAACCATGCGCCGTGAGGGCTTCGAGTTAACCATTGGTAAACCTGCCGTGTTGACCCGAGAAATCGATGGCACCTTGCACGAACCCACCGAGCGGCTCACCGTTGACGTGCCCGAGGAACACATGGGGGCGGTCACCCAGTTGTTGGGCGAGCGCCGAGCCCGCATGCTGGACATGATCAACCACGGCACCGGTTGGGTGCGTTTGGAATACATCATCGCGGCCCGTGCCCTCATTGGTTTCCGTACTGAGTTCCTTACCGAAACTCGCGGTACCGGCCAACTTCACCATATTTTTGAAGGCTGGGAACCATGGCAAGGCGAGTTGCGTAGCCGAAAGTCCGGCAGCGTAGTAGCCGACCGCATTGGGCCAGTCACCCCTTACGCCATGGCCAACATTCAAGAGCGGTGCAGCCTTTTTGTGGGCCCCACCGAACAGGTTTACGCCGGCATGATTGTGGGCGAAAATCCTCGCCAGGAAGACATGGACATCAACATTTGTCGAGAGAAAAAGATGACCAACGTGCGGGCTTCTTCTTCTGATGACACGGTGCGCCTTACTCCGCCGCGGCGTTTGTCTCTCGAACAAGCTTTGGAGTTCATCGCCGACGACGAATGTGTTGAGGTAACTCCTGTCCATGTTCGTCTACGTAAAGTCAACTTGGATGCTGGTCAGCGTGCCCGGGAAACCAAAAGACTCAAAACCGCTCGGGACGGCGACTAACCTAAAGTTGCCGGTCTTGACTGGCCCCTTATGATGACCTCTTTCCGTTTTTTTCGCCTGGTGCTGATCAGCCTGCTGCTCGTTGTGGCCGGGTGCTCGTCTGGCTCGAACGCTCTTGGGGTCTCTGGATCGTTGTCGTCGTTGGCTGCTACTACCACGACTACCACGACTACCACGACTACCACGACTACCACGACTACCACGGTGGCGGAGGCAACAGCTTTGCGGAACATTTCAATAAAGCAGGAGCCTTTTACTTTAGAACAACTGGTCAACCGCTATTTTGCCGCCGAAGACCGGGCTTGGGCGTTGCAGGTTGTTTGGTGTGAGTCTCGCTCTGAACCAGACTCAATCGGTAACACCGACATCAACAAAGCAAGTGGCGCTTCGGGTTGGTTTCAGCATTTGCCTAAATTTTGGGAAGAACGCACTATTGCTGCGGGTATCCCGGGGGCCAATATTTTGGACCCGATAGCGCAAATGACCGTAGCCGCTTACCTGCTTTATGAAACGCCACAAGGCAGCGGGCATTGGTACCCCTCTGAGCATTGCTGGCGATAAACGTAAATCAGCGTTTAGGATAACGTTATGACCGTTGTTGAGATTGTTGGGTTGCATAAGGAGTACAAAAGGTTCCGGCATGAACCCACTTTGGCTGTTGACGGGCTAGATCTCACGGTGGGTGAACCGGGCCAAGTGGTTGGTTTTTTGGGTCCTAATGGTTCAGGAAAAACCACCACCATTCGTTGCTTGCTGGGCTTGATTCGCCCCACGGCCGGCACGGTGCGGTTGCTGGGCCACGACATGCCGCATGGGGCCGCTGCTGCTTTGGATCGTGTCGGAGCTTTGGTAGAAAATCCTAAATTTTTTGAAGAGTTCACTGGTCAACGCAACTTGCGGCTCTTGGGGCGTATCCGGGGCATCAAGACCCAAGCTATTGAAGACATTTTGGCCCAAGTGGGTCTGGCTGATGCTGCCGACATGAAGGTCCGTAAATACAGCCTGGGGATGAAGCAACGCCTCGGGGTGGCCGCTACTTTGCTTAAAGACCCCGAGTTGCTGGTGCTTGACGAGCCGGCGAACGGTTTAGACCCGGCGGGCATTGTCGAAATGCGGCGCATGCTACGCGACTTGGCTGATGGCGGCAAAACCGTGTTTGTTTCTAGTCATCAACTGGGTGAGATTGAACAGGTTTGTGACGATTTAGTCATTATTGACCATGGCAAGGTGGTGGCTTCGGGGTCGGTGGGTCAGATTGTGGATGCTTCGGCCATGGAAACTTCGGTTATCACCATAGACGACCCCACCGCAGCCATTGAAGCGCTTGTTGCGGCCGGTTACGAAGCCCAGGCCAAAGCAAAAAATCAGGTAGTGGTAGAACCTGCCCCTGAGAATCCTGCCGATCTGACCAAAATATTAGCTGATGCGGGGCTTTACCTGCGGGGTTTGCGCTCCGAGGGGCGCAGTCTTGAAGAAGTGTTCTTGTCGTTGACCGAGGGCCGATCGGGGGATGTGCCCTCATGAACTTCTTTCGCCTACTGGGGAGCGAGTTTGAACGATTTCTAGCTCGACGCATGGCTCGAGCTTTGGTGCTAGTGGTCATGGGTATTGCGCTTATTGCTGGGGTTGCGGTCTTTTTAAATCATGAAGCAGAAAATTCCAGCGCTGTCCGTCCTGCCTATAACGAATCCTGTGTCGATGAAACGCTATATCAATTTTCTCAAGAGAATATAGGGGATCTCCCTCCCGAGTTTGCTGGCTTTGAAGACCTTTCGGAGAGCGAACAGCGTGACCTAATCGGCAATGCGTGGTGTCAAGATTATTACATCGAGGACCGCCGCTTCCACGCCACATTGCTGCTTGATGAAGGGCAGTACACCGACTGGTCTGAACAACGACCTGTTGTTGAACGGCACACCACCGGTGCCGGAGAGGGCTTGTACTGGGGGTTGCAAGGCATTTTGCCCACCATCGGTCTCATCATCGCTTTGCTTACCGGCGGCTTGGTGGGGGCGTCGTTCTTTGGTGCTGAATACCGCTTTGGCACCATAGAACAAGTGTTGCTTTGGGAGCCTCGTCGCCACCGGGTGATCTTGGCTAAGTATCTCACAGTGTTTTTTGGGTCGGCTCTGGTGGCCATGGTGGCCTCGCTGTCGGTGGTTGTCGCCTTATGGCCTTCCGCTCTTTGGCGAGGCACAACCGAAGCGGTTGATACTCGCTTTTGGATTGATCTCATTTCGGTTACCGGGCGTATTGGGATAGCCGCTGGTTTGTTGGGGCTGATCGCCGGTACGGTGGCTATCGTCACCCGCCACACTGCCGGAGCGGTGATGGCCATGCTGGGCTACAACATCATTGGCGGTATTCTCATTGACCTCTGGTTGAGGTGGCTGCGGCCTTGGGACCCCTTCTTTAATCTTGCTTCATTTATCGGCGAAGGGGACACCTTTAAATGGAAGGATGTTGGGCGCTATCACGAACAAGTTTTTGCCAACACGTACCTTGCTGCAGGGCTTATTGGCTTAGTGTTCGCTCTCGGGTGCGTGGCGCTAGGGACCACTATTTTCCGCCGTCGAGATGTCTCTTAACCTGTTGTGAAAAACCCTGGCGTGCTTTTTCTTTGTGTGCATAATGCTGGCCGTTCTCAAATGGGAGCAGGGTGGATGCGCCACCTTGGTGGCGACCAGGTGCGAGTGTTTTCGGCTGGGTCGGCTCCGGCGAGCCAACTCAACCCAGCGGCCGTAGAGGTCATGGCTGAAGAAGGTATCGATATTGCCGCTGCGCAACCGCAGCGCTGGACCGAAGCGTTGCTACAAGAGGTAGAGGTGGTGGTCTCGATGGGGTGTGGAGATGCTTGCCCGGTGTACCCCGGTAAACGTTATGTGGATTGGCCGCTAGACGACCCGGCTGGGCAGGGCCTTGACATGGTGCGCAAGGTAAGGGATCAAATTAAAACTAATGTTCTCACTCTTCTCGACGAACTCAAGGCAGAGGCCGTTTGATGGCTCGCTACGAAACAGAGTTTTTTTCGGTAGATGATGATCAGCAACAACTTGAAACGGCCATTGCGGAACTAGTGGCCGTTGGTGACGGGTGGATCAACCTTGAGCCCAAAGTAGACGAAGACAGCCGAGTAGAGGTGTCGGGTTTTTTTGCCTGGTTTTCGGCTCGCGGCCCCCGGGTGCCGGTAGGTACTTTTGTGGCTGGCAATGATCGAGATGCTGCCTCGGTGGGGCTGGCTCATGGTTCAGGTCGCGGCGCTGGTGATCGGCTCGCGGACCTTGGGGTGCAAGCCCCTAGCGGTTGGTCACCTCGCCAAGATCACGCTAAGCATGGCCTGGTGTGGCAGGTGCTCCCGCAAAAGGTGGATGCCGCAGCGGTAGCCGAGATTTTACTTAAAGGAACAACCGCTCTTGCTTCGGTTCCGACCATCGGCGGGTGGGTGGTCACCGTGCACCGCCCGGTCTAAGGGGTTAACTTTCAGCGATGGCCTGTTTTATGAGGCCGATGATTGCTGCGGATTCTGCTTGGTAGGCCACCGAACAATTGGGTGTTTGGTCTGAACCGTTGCCTCGTTCGTCGACCTGGGTCATTCCTCGAGTGTGGGTACCAGTGGTTTCTACATTGACGGCTCGTGGGGAAAAGGTAAAAAGCTCTGGGTGGGTAACGGCGAGCACTGCACAGGGGTCGTGCATGGCACCTGTTTCGGCTTGCAGGTGGTTGCGGTAAAAGTCGGCGTAAAACTCCAACAGATGAGTCATGGCCGCTCCGACTGGGGAGTCAACGGCTCGGCAAAAGCTTATTTCTGGAGCACCAACTTGTACCTGGTGGGTGAGGTTGAGGCCGATCATGGTTAGTGGGCTGTCGCTTTGGAACACTATTTCTGCCGCTTCTGGGTCGGCATAAATATTGAACTCTGCTCCAGCGGTTACGTTACCGAGTCCTTGGGTGCTGCCTCCCATCAAGGTGATTGAGGCCACTCGGTGGGCGAGACTTGGGTCGGCTTTCAGCGCTAAAGCGATGTTGGTGAGTGGGCCGATGGGCACTAAGTGAAGGCCCTCTTCGCTTCGGGTGGATTCCACTAAATACTCGATGGCATTTTCGGAGTCCGGGCCGCTGGTGGGCTCAGGGAGGTCAATGCCGCCTAGCCCGTCGACACCGTGTACATGGTCGGCAAATACGGGTGTGCCTTTAAGTGGGCCTTCTGCTCCAGTATGAACTGGCACTTTAAGCCCTAATAAATCTCGCAAACGTAAAGCATTGTTGGTGGTGCAAGCCAAACTGACATTGCCGGCTACCGTGGTGATGCCTACAAGGTCAGCCCACCGGGCGGCCGCCACGACGGCAAAGGCATCATCTACTCCTGGGTCGCAGTCCAAAATGATACGGGGGCGGTTGTTCATGCAGAGAACCTAGCCAGAAACCGATGGTAAAGAACGGTTGGGATCGGTGTTGGTTGGGTCACTCTGTTGGGGTGGCAACTGACAGCCCTAGGGGCAAGTTAGTTTGCGAGGCCGCCGTCTACGTGATGCAACCGTTTTACGGCGCCTACCAGCACCTTGCGGGCAATACGCGGGTTTTCATCAAGCAGAGTCAAAAATTCACGACGGTTTAGTGCTTCAAGCACCATGTCGGTGTCGGCGGTAACGGTAGCCATGCGAGGCACTCCAGCAATAATGCTGAGTTCACCGAAAAAATCGCCAGGGCTCAAGGTGGCCAACAATTTTCCTTTACGGCGCACCGTGGCTTGACCTTCCAAAATGATCATGAACTCACGGCCGGGTTCGCCCTCTCGAGTGAGTAGACGCCCTTCTTTTACGTTAACGGCCGCCATAAGCCGACACATGGAACGCAGCTCTGCTTTAGAAAGAGCAGAGAAAACTTGAATATCGGAAAGAGTAGTAGGGGTGTTTTTTTTCGTCATGGGGCTCCAAATTGTTGCTCGCCCATTGTGGTAAAAGTGGGAAGAAAAAAGAGGTGAAAGTGACGGGAAACACGTGTGTCGTGTGGCTCGGTTAACGAGTGCGTTGACGAAATAGACCCTCTTGAACCACCGTGGCGACATGAACGCCCTCCGGGCTAAAGACCTCGCCGGTAGCGAGTCCCCGCCCGCCGGTCAGTCCATGAGAACGGAAATCGTAAAGAAGCCACCGATCAGCTTTAGCCGGCCGATGAAACCAAATGGAATGATCCAAACTGGCGCCGATAAATAAATCGTGATAGTCGGTGTCGCTATCACGAATTTCCGTTATGCGAGGATGCGAACTCCCAATAGCGCTCATGGGCAAATCATCAGAGGCAAAAGCAAGTGCACAGCATTGCAAAACCCGGTCATCGCCGCAGTCGCCTAATACCCGCATCCACGCAGCAACCCGGCCTTTGCGTTGGACAGGGAGGCGTCGATCTACTACGACCCATTCGTCTTCGTCGGCTCCACTTCCCGCTTCTCCAACATCATCGGGTAGTTGCGACTCTTGGACATCGGCTTGGTCTTCGTCTATTTGGAACGAACAAGACAGATTGAAAATAGCACCATCTGATTGGCGAGCCACCACACGGCGAGTAACGAACGAACGACCGTTACGAATACGGTCCACTTCGTAACGAATGGGTTCGCTGCTTACCCCGCCGCGAATAAAATATGCATGCAAAGAATGCACGTGGTGATCGTCGTCCACGGTGAGCGCAGCGGCCCGCAAAGCCTGTGCCACCACCTGGCCGCCAAAAACCCGGCCCCACGGGTATTCCGGGCTAGTTCCCACGTAGACATCTGGGCCATGAGGCTCTAAATGCATGAGTTCCACGAAGGGAGGCATTTCGAATTTCGGTGGAGAGGATTGTTCAGTCATGAAGCACCATGGCGGCGTGAAGAGCCACGCCATTTACTAAGGCGTCTTCGTTGAGACGCATACGGTTGGAATGGCACGGAGCAGCGGTCAGACAGTCGGCAATATCTGTGGGGCAAACACCGAGAAAAGCCATCACCCCCGGGACCTCTTGCAACACATAAGAAAAGTCTTCGCCGCCCATCATGGGGGAAGGCAAAGAGAGAAACTTTCGGTCACCCAACGTTTGGGTGCAAACCTCGGCAAAACGGTCTGCCTCCGGCGCATGGTTTACCGTCACGGGGTAACCGGTGGTGAGCGTCACCTGAGCGGTGCAATTGTGGGCCAAGGCGATTTGCGTACACACCCGTTCGATGGCCGCCCGAATAGTGCTGCGGGTTTTTTCTGAAATGCAACGAACGGTGCCTTCAAAAAAAGCGCTCTCCGGAATCACATTGCTGGTAGTGCCCGCTTCGATATGGGTGACGCTGACCAACGCGGGGTCAAAAGCGTTTATCTCACGAGTCACTGCGGTTTGCAAAGCAGTCACCATGGCCGCCAACGCTGGGATGGGGTCCACGCAAAGATAAGGAGTAGAAGCATGGCCACCCTTGCCGGTCACCGTCACCTCAAGTTCGTCAGTAGAGGCCATCAGGGTGCCGGGTCGACAAGCGGCATAGCCAGTCGGAATATTCGGCGTGATATGTAAAGCGAAAGCCCGGTCAACGCCGTCGAGTACCCCTTCGTTGATCATGACCGGTGCCCCGCCGCCCCCCTCTTCGCCGGGCTGAAACATGAAGCGCACCCGGCCTTTAAGATCTTGGCGGCGGTCGGCCAACAAACGAGCGGCCCCCACCAGCATGGCGGTGTGGGCGTCATGGCCACAAGCATGGGCCCGGCCGGCTTCGGTAGAACAAAAAGCTTCGTCGGTGTCTTCAGTCATCGGCAAGGCGTCGGTATCGGCTCGCAACAATACGGTGGGGCCATCGTGTTCGCCTTCTAACTCAGCGACAACCGAAGTCAACCCGGTGCCGGTAGAAACCGTTAAAGGCAACCCAGCGAGGGCTTCAACAATTTTTTGTTGAGTGCGGGGGTTTTCTAGCCCCAACTCTGGGTGCTGATGCAGGTCGCGTCGCAAAGCGATCACCTGGTCGGCTACTTCCGCAGCACCTTCGAGAAGTTCATTCATGGCTTCATCATGGCCGAAAAAAAGCCGCTTGCCATGGTTGGCGGCGTTAACCGACAGTTATTTTGGTGACAACCCCGTCAACAATGTCAGCGTTTACTCGGTCTTGTCGATAATCCGCAGTGACGGGGTAGGCCTCACCATCACGAGAAACCACCCGAAAGACGTAATCCGCAGATTCTGTAGTCTCTTTTGCTTGGTCCTCAGCCATTCCAACTAAATCTGTCCAAGTAAAACCAGCAACGGGTTCCAACAAAATGATGGTGCCGTCGTCTGCCGTGAGTTGGGTGAGAAGGTCGCCGCCACCCGAAACGGTTAGGGGTGAAGAAGCTAATGCTTCAAGAAAGGCAAACCAGTCGGAATTCTCCTCACAAGCCATTTCAGTTATCGCCCAATCGGCAACAACAATGGTTTCGGTATCTGTGCCCCAAACCCACTGGCCTCCGTAACCGTTGCAGCCTGCGTTTCCGCCGAATTTTTGGTCAGGGTCAAAGGTAAGCGTTACTTCGTTGGGAGGTGGAGTAACTGCGTCAAGATTTTGTAGGCCAGCCACCAACCAGTCGGAACCGACAAGCGGATGCGTAGCCACAGTAGTAGGCGGGGCCGAAGAAGAAGGAAGCAACGTGGGCGGTGTCGCAAAGTCGGCACCGGTAGAGCATGCGGCAAAAACCAAAAGGGAGCTAAGCAAAATGGTGAATGGTTTGGGGAACATGGGATCCTTTATAGAGGGAACAGACACTAATAAGACGTCGGCAAGTGCCGGGTTGGTTCCCGAGAAAAGAAAAAAGGCATGATGTTGTTATGCGAGCAGCAGTAATCACCCAACACGGCGAACCCGAAGTTCTAGAAATCCAAGACATTCCCGCCCCGCAGCCCGGGCCGGAGGAGGTACTGGTGGACGTTGCGGCGAGTGCCCTCAACCGAGCAGACCTTTTGCAACGCATGGGCCTTTACCCCGGGCCACCGGCCGACTTTGACGTACCGGGCCTGGAGTTTTCTGGCCTAGTGGCCGCTTTGGGCTCTCAAACAACCCGCTGGGCAATTGGTGACCGAGTTATGGGCATCACCAGTGGGGCGGCCCATGCTGAACAACTGGTCACCCACCAAGACCTGGCTATGGAAGTGCCACCCGAAATGAGCCTGCTAACGGCCGGCGCATTGCCCGAAGTATTCATTACCGCATGGGATGCTTTGGTCTTACAAGGAGGGCTACAAGCCGGGCAAACCGCATTGGTGCACGCCGGGGCCTCGGGGGTAGGTACGGCGGCTATCCAAATTTGCCGGTACCTGGGCGCCAAAGTGGTAGTGACCGCTTCGGGACCCAAAGTCGGTCGCTGCACCGAATTAGGTGCCGACCTGGCCATTGATTACACCAGCCAAGACTGGGTGGCCGAAGTCAAAGCATTTACCGAGGGCCAAGGGGCCAACGTGGTGCTTGACGTTATCGGCGGAGACTACCTCGAAAAAAATGTGCGCTCCTTGGCCACCAAAGGAACCATTGTTCAAGTCGGGGTCATGGGCGGCGGTAAAGCCACCTTTTCTTTAGGGATGTTGCTGCCCAAACGAGCCACCCTGCGGGGCACCGTATTGCGGGGGCGCTCAACAGAAGAAAAAATAGCAGTCAGCCAAGCGTTCTCAGAGCAAATACTGCCCGGTTTCATCAACGGAGCATTAGAAGTAGTGGTGGACCGGCGATTCAGCCTTGACGACATTGCCCAAGCGCACCACTACATGGCCAGCAACGCCAGCGTAGGAAAAATAATTCTAGAAATATCACCCGAAGGTGTTAACTAGCCAGCGGTAAAGCCAGGAACATCACGAGCGGCGGGCCCGGTGTAAATTTGCCGAGGACGGGCAATGCGCGACTCTTGTTGCAACATTTCGTCCCAATGAGTGAGCCAACCGGGGGTGCGCCCGATGGTGAAAAGTACAGTGAACATTTCTACTGGGAAGCCCATGGACTGGTAGATGAGACCCGAGTAGAAGTCCACGTTGGGGTACAAACTACGGCTAACAAAATAGTCGTCGGCTAAAGCCACTTCTTCGAGTTTGAGGGCAATGTCTAAGAGTGGGTTTTTGCCCGTTACTTCAAATACTTGGTGGGCGGTTTCTTTAACAATGACTGCTCGGGGGTCAAAGTTTTTGTACACCCGGTGGCCGAAGCCCATTAAACGGCCTTCGCCTGCTTTGACCGATTTGATGAAATCGTCTACCTGGTCGAAAGACCCAATATCTTCGAGCATGCGCAACACCGCCTCGTTGGCGCCGCCATGGCGGGGGCCATAAAGCGCCGAAGCGGCCGAAGCCACGGTGACGTAAGGGTCGGCGTGAGAGCTACCCACTACCCGAGCCGCTGTAGTGGAACAATTTTGTTCATGGTCGGCATGAAGCACAAACAACAAGTCCATAGCATCACGCAAAACCGGGTCAACGTCATAACTGCCGTCGGGGTTGCAGAACATCATGGTCAAAAAGTTGCTGGTGTAATCCAAATCTGGATCCGGCTGCACATAGGGGGCGCCGATGCTCTTGCGGTAAGCGCTGGCCGCCAGGGTGGGCATTTTGGCAATAAGGCGCAGCATCTGGGTGCGACGTACTTCGGGGTCACCGATGTTTTTGCCTTCGGGGAAGAAGGTAGACAAAGCAGCAATGGCTGAAATTAAGACCCCCATGGCGTGTGCGTCGTCGCGGAAACCTTCCAAGATGCGTTTGTGGAAGTTTTCGTGGATGGGTGCTTCAGCAGAAATTTTTGCTTTGAAGGCGGCGAGTTCTTGATCAGTGGGGATCTCGCCGGAGATCAGCAAGTAACACACTTGTAAGAAACTTAACGAGGGGGCTACTTGTTCGATGGGGTAGCCGCGGTAACGCAAAATGCCGGCCCCGCCATCAAGGTCGGTGATAGAGCTCACGGCACCGGCAGTGGCACCAAACGACGGGTCGGTAAACCAAATACCCGGCAAGAGGCTGCCCCAGGCCTTGGCGTCTATGCCACCATTGTCAATGGGGATTTCGACGGTTTGGCCGGTGCGGTTATCTGTGATGCTGATGCTTTCGGACACAGGGGCCTTCCTTCGCTTTTGCAGTCAAAAATTCGGTACTTTCTGACTTTACGGGGTTCTGCGCTGCTTAACGGCTTGAAAGACGCGAAAAAAGGCGAAATTTATATTTAAGCCGTGAAGGATACTAAAGCGGGGTGTTGTCGTGGCGTCGCCGAGGAAGACGTTCACGTTTGCCGCTTAGCAGCATTAAAGCATTCGTAAGTTCTTTACGAGTCTCTGACGGGTCGATAACCCGGTCAACGGTCCCTCGCTCTGCAGCAATATACGGGTTCAACAAGCGCTCTTCGTAAGCCGCTACCAAAGCGGCCCGCTCATCTTCGTCGGCCTGGCGATGCAAAATCTCTACCGCCCCCTTGGCCCCCATGACAGCAATCTCCGCCGTAGGCCACGCCAACATTAAATCGTTGCCCATGTAACGAGAATCCATCACAATGTACGCACCACCGTAAGACTTGCGTAAAGTTACGCACACCCGAGGCACAGTGGCTCGGGCATAAGCAAAGGCCATTTGGGCGCCGTAGCGGATCATCCCTCGCCACTCCAAATCTTTGCCGGGGTAAAAGCCCGACGTGTCAACCAAAGTGATGAGCGGCAAGTTAAAAGCATCGCAGAAAGACACAAATCGTCCGCCTTTTTGCGAGGCGGGGATATCAAGCGTGCCCGCAACCGATTGCGGTTGGTTAGCCACTATGCCCACCGGTTGGCCCCCCAAACAAGCAAAAGCAGTAACCAAATTGGTGGCGAAATCAGCTCGTGGCTCTAAATAATGCCCATGATCAACCAAACCCTCAATCACATGCCGAACGTCGTAACTGCCGGTTGGCGAATCAGGAATGAGCTCACCAACTTCGGGAACCAAACGGTCCAACGGGTCAGAACAAGGCCACCGAGGGGGAAGATCGTGCAAACTGTCGGGCAAAAAAGTAAGCAACTCAGCAATTAGTTCATCAGCGGCCTCTCGATCAGGCACGGTGAAATGAGCAACACCAGAGATTCTTCCATGTTGCGAAGCGCCACCCAGGTCTTCTGCAGTGAGGTCTTCGCCGGTGTATTGGCGCACCATGTTGGGGCCGCTAATAAAGGCGTAAGCGTCATCAACCATGATGACCAAGTCGGCCAAGCCTAACAAAAGGGCCGGCCCAGAAACTGCCGGACCAGTCACGCAAAAAATAAGCGGAACCACCCCAGAGCACTGCACAAATTCACGAGCTGCGGTTCCCCAGCCATGAATACCCGCCACCCCGTGGGCTACATCGGCCCCGCTAGAACTCAGATGGCAGACCAAGGGAAGCGACTGACGCCGAGCCATACGGGCTGCTTCGGCAAGGTTTTCACCATCAATGGGAAGCAAAGCGCCAAGCTTTTCTCCGCCTACCTCAACATGAACCACGCTTTGGCCATCGATGGAAGCCACGCCAAAAGATACGTTTCCGCCTGTACCGGACCGCAAAGCCAGCGGAGCAGCAGGTGAAGAAGAAACTTGGGACACGTTAAGGGGTATCTCTCAGGAGTAAGTAAGGGATTAGGGAATAACGGTACCTTAGACCGCTTGAACAATGATCAGTGATCAAAGGTCAAGTAAACCCCTGGCTGTTGGGGGGCGATATCGCGTACCACGCTGGCCAACACCTCAATGGTGGAACGAACCGGAGTAGATGGCGTGGTTCGTTGGTTAAAGATTAAACCCACTGACCGCCGGGTAAGCCCATCGACCCGAATGAGCACCCAGTTGTCTTCGGGGTGGTCAAAAGCGGCACTCGCCGGCAGCAAGGCAGGGGCATGACCTTGAAGGGCCAAGGAGGCAAGCAACCGCAAACCGTCAACTTCAGCGGCTGGTACGAGATGGACACCGATAGAAGCGAGTTCCTTATCAATGGCATCACGAAAGGTGGTTCCCGCTGGGGTGAGCATGATGGGATGGTCAGAGAGTTCACGAATGGTGATTGTTTTTCGTTGAGCCCACGGGTGGTCACGTGGCGCAATGATCACCCGTTCTTCTTCAAAAAGATTCAAAGTAGATAAGCCAGCCCCAACCACCGGGGTGTTTACCACAGCCATATCAAGTTCGCCGTTGGAAATACGGGGGAGAAGCGAGGTAGTAGTGGCGTCAACCAGCATGGGTCGCAAGGCGGGGTAGAGATCGTTGAGTCGCTGCAAAAGTGGGGTAGCCAGCCACCGAGCGGTGGTCCCGATGCACCCGATACGTACCAAGCCAGCGACCTCGCTACGCATGGAAGCAATGTCATCGGTGATGGCTTGAAGCTCACTGCGAATACGTTGAGCACGTTCAATAACGGCAAGGCCTTCTGCCGTAGGCGACATAGTGCGACGGTCGATGAGTACGGTTTCTAACTCGGCTTCTAAACGAGCGACATGGGTCGACACGTTGGATTGCACGGTATGTAAAGAGCGGGCAGCCCCCGAAAAACTTTGATGTTCTGCTACAGCAAGCAGGTGGGTGAGTTGGCGAAGGTCCATCGCTAAGAATGATGCCACGAGCAAAGCCATATTTGCTACCGATGGGTGAGTGTGTCTTAAAAAGATACAGAAGTGCGACAAAAGGGAAAAACCCTCTAGGATTTCCTGCAAGAAGCCCCTAAACGGCAATAAAGCTTTTTCTTTGACTATGACCACCACCCTCGCCATACACCTCGGACCGTCCCTCGCCCATGCGGCCATAGATAAAAACGGCCGAATTGATCTGATTGCCTTAGGCGGTGACCAGGCAGGAATGCCCATGGTGCTCCACGTGGACGCTGAAGGGGCAGTGGTCGCAGGACGTTCAGCACTTGAACGAGGCGCAAAAGACCCCCAAGGTCTACTCGAAGACCCCATCGGGGTTTTAGCAGATAGTCAAACGGTAGAAATAGCCGGACGCACCATGACCGGCGAAGTACTTCTCGCCCATTTGCTGACCCAAGTGCATGCCCAAAGCATTCAGGTGCTTGATGGCGCTCCCGACGAAACCTTGGTGGTGCTGACCGCCGGTGGCCCCGACCAAAGTATTTATGCCGCAGCAACCCTACGAGCACTCATGGGCAAAGTCGAGTTCGTAAACGAAACCCGAGCGTGGTCAGCCATGGCAACCCACGGGCCGTCAAACGCTGATAGCGAATTATCGGGCGTTCTCGGCGGGCTCTTTTGGAAGCGCCACGGTGACGCCCCCGCGGCCCCCAAAGGCCGAGTAACTCGCGAAGACCTTGGCCACGAAGCACCCACCACTACCCGGGTACCCCAACCCCCGCCAAGCGTAATCGCAGTAGGTTCCCGATCAGTTTTCGAAGAAGCGGCCCCTGTCTCTTTACGACGCAAACGTCGCTCGCCTTGGGTCATCCTCGCTCTCCTGGCGGTGATAGGTCTCGGCGTCGTTGCTGCCCTCGCAGCCACGGGTGGCCAAGAAAAAGCCCCCATGGTGATCACCCCCGCAACCTCTACCTCGACGACCACCACCACCACTACCACGCTGGCCCCCACCACTACCTTTACCCCGGTCGAAGAAACCACCACCAGCACCTCAACGACCACCAGCACCACTACCACGCTGGCCCCTACCACTACCTTGCCTCCTCTCGGTCAAGTAACCATGACCCCGGTAGGGATTTTGCTTGACGCCCTTGAAAGTGAACGCAACATGGTGGCCTTCGGCAACCCAGCGGACGACGTATTGCTCACCTTCGAAGAAGCATTCGGAGCACCAGACGCCGACACCGGATGGCAAGAAAACTCCACCTGCCTTGCCCCTATGGTACGAACCGTTACCTACGGCGATAAAGAAATTGTTTTCGCCGACCAAGACATAGATGACGGAGAACCCGGCATAGGGGCTACTTTCGAGCAATGGTATATTTCTGGCCCCTGGGCCGTGGAATCTTCAATCTGGACACTAAGCCGCATCGGCATTGGGTCCACCGTGGCCGACATACGCATGGCTTACCCAGATAATTTCACCATCGAACTGGCCATCGACGGAGACCTCTCCGGATTCTTTATCTTTGACTCCACCGGAAGCGACGACGGTATTTACGGTTTGAGCAACACCACCGAAGACACCGGGATCGTGCTCGACATGTGGGCCGGAAACGTTTGCAGCCGAATTTTGAGTTAACCGCTGGTAAGCGTCGGGTACACAATGGCTAAAGCCAGCAAAGCCCCGCCAGCCACCACCAAAAATTTCCACCACCACGGAGCATCGCTCATAGTTGAGACACCGCGGCTTGCGCTCTCAACAAGGCCGGCACAAAAAGATTGGGCTGGGTGGCGCACCCCACGTGGTCCGCTGGCACCTCGAAAATTGTCGGGTCACTAAGAGCAGCCACAAGAGCCTCTTGGCGAAAAGGAGCCACCACGGTGTCTTCAGTAAAAGAAACCACCGCCGTAGGTACGGCCAAGTCACCAACCCAAGAAGAAGAATCAAAATCACCGAGCGCCCCGCCTGCTTCTAAAATCCGATGCAACTGCCCGGACTTAACCTCCTGATTAGCCCAAGCATCAAATTCTGGATCACCAATGCCGAGAGTACCGCCCCGAGATTTGGTGATTCGCTCAACCAGTTTCCACATCAAACTCGGAAAAAATAAAGCAAAAGGAGCCAAAAAACTCATAACCCGATGGTCCCATTTTTCACGAGAAGATTCAGCAAAACGTGTAGCAGTAGCGCACAAAACCAAACCCTTCACCAAGCCCGGGTGGCGGCGAGCCAGCAGTTGAGCCACCGCACCCCCCATGGAGTAGCCCACAACAACAACCGAGTCCACGCCCAAAGCAGCGATTACCTCTGCCGCATCATCGGCGCAACCCTCAAGAGAAAAACGGCGGCGGCCTCGAAGACCATGCTGGCCATGGCCGTGGTGGTCCCACGCAATAATACGCGACTCACGACCCAGCGCTTCATAAGAACGACACCAATTAAGGTCAGCGTTCACCGACCAGCCATGCAGTAATACCACCGCCGGTTTATCTGGGTCGGTGACCAAGGGACCAGAATCTCGTACACGAAGCGAACGACCCGAAGGCAACTCTATTATTCGCCAAGGCGGAGCGGCCGCCAATTCTGTTGCAGCGGCCGACACGAATTACTCGCCAATACCGATGATTCGCACCTGCAGGTCACCGTTAGGCGCCGCAAAAGTCACTTCCTGACCCACCGAAGCCCCCAAAAGAACTTCCCCCAAAGGAGAACGAGGAGAAACCACGACAATGTCATCACGTTGCTCTTCGATAGAACCAACCAACATGCGTTCTGGCTCATCATCGCCCTCATAAAGAACTGTAACGGTCACCCCGGTAGTGACCTCATCAACCGGGCCTACAGGGCTTTCCACGATCTCGCAATCTTCAAGGACGCTTTCAAGATGCATAACGCGCCCCTCCATTTTCCCTTTTTCTTCTTTCGCAGCGTGATAATCGCCGTTTTCGGAAAGATCTCCAAGTTCACGAGCCGCTTCGATTTTACGAGCAATGTCAATACGCCCCCGAGTGGTCAGGTCGGTGAGTTCGGCCAGTAAACGGTCGTGAGCTTGTTGAGAAAGATGATGTATCTGAGGCATACGGCGATGGTAGCCCTCGGAAGAGGTTACGCCACGTTCCTTTGAAGCGATCGTTATCCATTTGACTGCCCCGGGGGGCGACTTGCTACACTCTTCACCATGAACAAAACACCGTCGGTAATTATTATTTTGTAGCGCACGCCTTTTGGTGTGCGCTTCGGCCGTCCACTTAGTGGGCGGTTTTTTCTTTACCCTCGGATTCAACAAAACGACAACCAGCAAACAGGAGCAAGCAAGTGGCACATCGCATAGGCATCATCGGCGGTGACGGCATTGGCCCCGAGGTCATAGCCGAAGGACTCAAGGTAATCAGCGCGGCTGGTGTCGCCCTAGACACCGTGGACTACGACCTCGGTGGGGAACGCTACGGCCGCGACGGCACGGTTCTGCCCGACAGCGTTATCGAAGAATGGCGCAGCCTCGATGCCCTTTACCTCGGAGCAGTAGGGACACCAGCAGTGCCCCCAGGGCTCATCGAGCGCGGGTTGCTGCTCAAAATGCGTTTCGAGCTTGACCTCTACATCAACCTTCGACCATTTCTTTTTTCAGAAAAAAATATTGACTTTCAAGTCGTGCGCGAAAACACCGAAGGCACCTACGCCGGCGAAGGCGGATTCTTACGCAAAAACACTCCACACGAAATAGCCACCCAAGGGTCAGTTAACACCCGCCGGGGTGCCGAACGCTGCATCCGTTTTGCTTTCGACCTTGCCGCGAGCCGCCGAGGACACCTCACCTTGGTACACAAAACCAACGTGTTGACCTTTTCCGGCGACCTCTGGGAACGCACCTTCAACGAAGTCGCCGCCGAATACCCCAACGTAGAAACGGCCTACAACCATATTGATGCGGCCTGCATCCATTTTGTGCAAGCACCCGAACAATACGACGTCATCGTGACCGACAACTTGTTTGGCGACATCCTCACCGACCTCGGGGGAGCGGTAGCCGGAGGCATCGGCTTAGCAGCCTCCGCCAACCTCAACCCAGACCGCACCAGCCCCTCCATGTTCGAACCCGTTCATGGCTCAGCCCCCGACATCACCGGACAAGGCATCGCCAACCCCACGGCCGCCATCTTGTCGGGCGCCATGATGCTGGACTTCCTCGGTGAAACAGTTGCCGCGAAAAACATCAGAGCAGCCTGCGCTGATCCGGAAACCCAAGTCGAAGGCACCGTAGCCATCGGCGACGCAATAGCCCAACGAGTTCACTAACCTCAAATCTCAAGAGAAAGAAAAGCACATGCCCCTCGAAAAAGCAGACAAAATATGGATGAATGGTGAGCTGGTAAATTGGGACGACGCCACGGTGCATGTCCTCACCCACACTTTGCACTACGGCAACGGCGTTTTTGAAGGCATCCGTGCCTACGAAACCGACCGAGGTCCAGCCATTTTTCAACTTCGGCCGCACATTGAACGATTGTTTCAATCGGCCAAAATACTTTTCATCGACATCCCCTGGACAGTCGACCAACTCGTTGAAGCCACCTTGGAAACAGTACGAGTCAACGGCTTTTCCTCCTGCTACATCCGCCCTCTGGCCTACCTCGGGTACGGCGAGATGGGCCTCAACCCCTTGCCCTGCTCCGTTGACGTTTCCATCGCCTGCTGGCCATGGGGCTCCTACCTAGGCGACGACGGGGTAAAAAATGGCGTGCGCATGATGATCTCCTCCTGGCAACGCCACGACCCCAACGCCATGCCACCCGCCGCCAAAGGATGCGGCCACTACATCAATTCGCAAATGGCCAAAGTGCAAGCCATAAAAGCCGGTTACGACGAAGCCATCTTGCTGTCACCTCAGGGCTATGTTTCTGAATGCACCGGCGAAAACCTGTTCGTAGTCCGAGATGGGGGCATCGTGACCCCACCCACCTCGGCCGGAGCGTTAGAAGGCATCACCCAAAAAACAGTGCGACGTATCGCCGAAGACCTCGGCATTCCCTACAGCCAAGGCAACATTTTGCGCAGCGACCTTTACATCGCTGACGAAGCATTTGTTTCGGGCACCGCAGCAGAAGTAGTACCCATCCGCTCAGTTGATGACCGAGAAATCGGCGACCCAGGGCCCATCACCCAAGCCATCCAAGAAGGCTACTTTGCTGCAGTACGCGGCCAAAGCCCTCAATACACTGAATGGAACGACTACGTAAATGCCTAACCCCGGGGGCACCCCAAAGGCCGTAGATATCTACGACACCACGCTGCGCGACGGTGCTCAACTGGAAGGCATCTCGTTCACCGTGGACGACAAACTGCGTATTGCCGAGCAACTCGACCGTCTGGGCGTGCACTACATCGAAGGCGGTTGGCCGGGTGCCAACCCCAAAGATGTAGAGTTTTTTGAGCGGGCTAAAACCGAATTAAACCTCAAACAATCTCGTTTGGTGGCTTTCGGCTCTACCCGCCGCGTAAACGGCGAAGCAAAAGACGACCCCACCCTGGCCAACTTGGTGGCCTCGGGCACCCAAACGGTGTGCATCGTGGGGAAGTCCTGGGACTATCACGTAACCGAAGCGCTACGCACCACTCTGGAAGAAGGGGTGGCCATGGTGGCCGACTCCATTCGGTACTTAAAAGAACAAGGCCTCGAAGTGTTCTTTGACGCCGAACACTTTTTTGACGGCTACCGAGCCAACCCAACGTTTGCTTTAGACGTCTTGCAAGGTGCTGCCGACGCCGGCGCCGACTGCTTGGTTATTTGCGACACCAATGGCGGAACGCTGCCCGACGAAGTAGAGCGCACGGTAACCGAGGTAGTAGCCAAATTCTCGACCCCCATAGGCGTGCACTTTCATAACGACACCGGGTGCGCCATTGCCAACACCATGATCGGGGTCAAGGCTGGCGCCACCCAAGTACAGGGCACCATCAACGGCTACGGCGAACGAGTAGGGAACTGCGACCTGATACCGGTCATCGCCAACCTCAGCCTCAAACTGGGCATAGAAACTTTGCCCGAAGGACACTTAAAAGAAATCACCTCGGTGGCCCATCACGTGGCCGAAGTAGCCAACTTTGCCGCCGACCCACAACAGCCCTACGCCGGGTCCACCGCCTTCGCCCACAAAGCAGGGCTCCACACCAGCGCTATTGCCCGTCGCCCCGACGCCTACGAACACATCGACCCCAACTTGGTAGGAAACGGAACCCGGTTCTTGGTTTCCGAAATGGCCGGACGAGCCACCATTGCCCTACGGGCCGAACAACTGGGCCTCAACTTAGAAACCGAAGTCCTGGGCGAAGTAGTAGAAACGCTCAAAGATTTGGAATATCGCGGCTACCACTTTGAAGCCGCCGACGCCTCGTTAGAACTTTTGATGCGGGCCGCTGGCGGTTGGGAACAAGAGTTCTTTCAACTGGAATCATTCTCGGTGCAGATCGGTCACCGGTCGGGGAGTGGGAGCCGAGCATGGAACGACGTAGCAGTAGAAGTAGAAACTGAAGCCACGGTGACCATTGCCCTAGATGGGCGAACAGAAACAGCCACCGGTAGTGGCAACGGCCCAGTAAACGCGTTGGATGCAGCTTTGCGCAGTGCTTTAGGCGACCGCTACCCAGCGATCGATGCCTTGCGGCTTACCGACTTCAAAGTACGGGTACTAGAAACCGGCCGTGGCACCGGGGCAGTCACCCGAGTGCTGCTCGATACCACCAACGGCGAAGACACCTGGACCACCATCGGCGTGTCAGAAAACATTATTGAAGCCTCCTGGCAAGCCTTGGCCGACTCCATGGTTTACGGACTCTTGAAGGAAGAAAACAAACAGTGAATACTTCCGCCTTTCGACGCACCCTGCTCGCCGAGGGCGTCGGCACCATGTTTTTACTCATTGGTGTGGTGGGCTCGGGCATCATGGCCCAACGTCTTTCACCTAACGATGTGGGGCTACAACTCTTTCAAAATGCCGCCGCCACCGCCGCGGTGCTGGTGGCCATCATCTCTATATTTGGCACCATCTCCGCTGACTTTAACCCGGCAGTCACCCTTGGCGCATGGGCGCTCGGCCATCGAGAAGGGCGCCAAGTGGCTCCCATGGTGGTGGCCCAAGTAGTGGGCGGAGCCATTGGCTCAATATTGGCCAACCTGATGTTTGACCTGCCCTCCGTAGTGTGGTCAACCACCGAACGCACCGGCAGCAACCTTTGGCTTTCTGAAGTAGTAGCCACCGTAGGGCTCTTGCTAGTGGTGTTTAGTTTGGTGCGAACCGCTCGTTTGTCGGCCATTCCGTATGTGGTCGGCGCCTACATCGGTGGGGCGTATTACTTCACCTCATCTACCAGTTTCGCCAACCCCGCCGTCACCGTGGCCCGTACCTTGTCTGACACCTTTACCGGGATCGCCTGCAGTTCGGCCCCCATGTTTATTGCTATGCAACTGGTAGGGGTAGCGATAGCAATAGCGTTAATCCGCCAACTGTTTCCGCAACAAGACTAAGCCGGGCACTGATCAGTAGCCGGCTGGCCAGCAATGCGCTCATCGAGCCACGTGATTAACTCTGGCCAGTAAGCGCCCACCGCCGCTGAATGCGCAAAGCCTGGGTAAACCCGTCGTTCTAAAGCTTGGTGACCATCAAGAGCGCAGAGCTGGTCAAGGAGCCACTCGCTGCTAATAACTGGGATCTGTTCGTCGGCATCGCCGTGCAAGATAAGGACTGGGGTTTGGTTGGGGAGTTGATTGGTGTCGTTTTCGGTAAGTCGAGCGTTCCACTCAGGGATGGCAAAGATGTCGTCCACGGAAACTAAATCTTCGTAAGCGATTGAGTTAAAGGTTTCAAAAATATGGCCCGTGCAGCCCAATTCAAGTTCTTCAAGAAGGCCAAAGTAATCAGGACTTATTACTTCTGAAAGATCAAGCTCTGCGTAAGCAGCTCCGAAGGCAGCGGCCACCATGACTAGGTAACCTTGAAAATCGCTGCCAATAAGGAAGTCACTTAAGAGGGGCATTTGACTGGGAGGAGCACCAGCGGCCACCCCCACCAAGTCAAGTTCGGGGGCAATCTCTTGCCAACGTTCTGCCACGTGCATCGCCGCATGGCCACCTTGCGAGTGACCCCACACCACCAGGGGACCGGTTGCGTTGAGTTCTGGAATAGTTTGCGCCGCACGCACAATGTCAAAAACACCCCGCGCTTCGCTTTCTCCCACGATGTAAGGGTGGAGCCCCGGCCCGCCCATCCCTTCATAGTCGGTCGCTACCAGTATCCACCCTTTGGCTAAGAGCGGGTTGAGTCTTTCAAAATAAGACCAGTCGGGGTCAGGATTATCAAAAGAAAGCGAAGGAGCGCACTGATCGGCCATGCCAGTGGTCCCGTGAGCAATGGACAGCACCGGGCGGGGGCCATCGGTGGGTTCACCAGAGGCCAAGATAGTGCCGGTGACCTCAATAGGTTCGCCGGCCACTGACTGCGAGCGGTAAGTGATGTTCCATGCGAGGGTGTCATCTGACCCAAAATTGATTTCTTCAGATGCCAAGATGGCGCCCAAAACTGCCTCATCGTCAGAAGCCTGAATTTGAACACTGCGAGTAGCGGTAGTGGTCGTAGGGGCGACGGTCGTAGTGGCTGGAGCGGCAGTGGTCGTAGGGGCGACGGTCGTAGTGGCTGGAGCGGCAGTGGTCGTAGGGGCGACGGTCGTAGTGGCTGGAGCGGCAGTGGTCGTAGGGGCGACAGAAACTTCTGTATTCCCACACGCACCCGCCACTAAGGCAAAGGCTAAAAAGATAGATAGGTAAGTAAATTTTTTCATCACCTAGTATGCCATATGAATAACCTGAATAAGTTATTGGGTAGATAGCGTTCGGACAATGGCGAGCGCTCCGGTAAAAGATTCTGCAGAAAATCAACCATTTGCTGGGTTCGACTGGCTGCTCCTTTTAGCCGCCGCGGGCATTTGGGGTTCCTCGTTTTATTTCACCGATATTGCTCTAAGAGCAGAACACCCCGGACTGATTACCTGGCTGCGGGTGCTCTTTGGCTTTTGCACCATCATGGTGTTCCCCGCCTCACGGCGCTCAGTAGAAGCCACAGACCACAAAAAACTGTTGCTCCTCGGTGTAACCTGGATGGCTTTCCCGCTCACTTTGTTTCCGATAGCACAACAATGGATTAACTCGTCGCTGACCGGGATGCTCAACAGCGCGATGCCGGTCATGGCGGTAATAGTCGGGGCCACCGTGTTCAACACCCCCACCCATCGAAAACAATTAACCGGCGTAGCGGTGGGGATTCTTGGCATTCTCATGATCGGCTTACCCGCCGCCTCAGGAGACACCACCACCGCTTTGGGAGTTATTTTAGTGGTGGCAGCTGTTTCGTCTTACGGGGTAGCGGTACACATCGCTGGGCCCCTGCAAAGAAAGTACGGGTCGCTGGCCGTGTTGTCTCGTGTCTTGGCGGTAGCGGTTGTGGCGGTCACTCCCTATGGAATCGTTGGCCTGCTGGATTCAACGTGGGCGGTAGATGCCGTGGTCAGCAACCTTATTTTGGGAGTAGGAGGCACGGGTTTTGCTTTTGTAGCGGCGGCCACCTTGACCGGTCGAGTAGGAGCGGTTCGCATGTCAATCGTCACCTACCTCGTTCCGGTGGTAGCCATAGTCTTGGGTCTTTTTCTGTTAGATGAGACCCTGCAAACCTGGCAACTGGTGGGGTCCGGCACGCTAATAGTTGGCGCTTGGATGACTACACGGCCCGCTGAGTAACGCTCGCTCCGCTAGATTTACCTTATGAGTTCATCAATGGTCCATCGTCACCGCAACGTACAAGGCGGCATTGAACGTGCTGCCGTGTTTGGGGTAAGTGACGGATTGGTCTCCAACGTGGCGCTTATCCTCGGCATCGCCGGAGCCAGCGCAGACCCCTCCATGGTGCGGGTCGCTGGAGTATCGGGGCTACTCGCCGGGGCTATTTCTATGGCCGCCGGAGAATACGTTTCCCTCAAAGCCCAAGCGGAATTAGTAGAACGCGAATTAGCCATCGAACGAGTTTCCTTGGCCGAAAACCCAGAATTTGAGATCGCTGAACTGGCCGCCATCTATCAAGAAAGAGGACTGAGCGCAGAGCACGCCGAAACAGTGGCTCGAGAGTTGATGACCGACCCTGAAGTGGCGTTAGAAATCCACGCTCGAGAAGAACTCGGCGTTGACCCTTCCCAAGTAGGTGACCCCATCGGAGCAGCCCTGACGAGCTTCGCCGCTTTTGTAATCGGAGCGTTTATTCCGCTTGCCCCCTGGATATTTGGCGCAGGGTCTTGGGCCGTTGAAGCCTCCGTGGGCTTGGGAATAGGAGCATCCGCTGCAGTTGGCGGGCTCTTGGCTTGGCTTACCGAACGCTCCATGTGGCGCACCGTATTACGTCAAGTTTTGGTAACCAGCGGTGCCTGCGGTGCTACCTATCTGATCGGCAATTTGTTAGGCGCCGCAGTTAGCTAACTGGTTCAATGTAAATAGGGTGGGCGCTGGGCACCACCAGACGAATGTGTTGCTCGATGTGGTCAATGGTTTCGACGATGCTTGCCCCGTCAAGGGTGGTAGCAAATGTAACTTTTGCCCCAACCAAAATATCGTCGGGCCCCAGGTGCTGCGTGCGCAAATGAACCAACTGAACAACTCCAGTGGTTTCGGTGATTGCTTTGGTTATGGCTTGTTGATCCGACTCAGACACCGCTTCGCCAATAAGCAGGCTTTGCATTTCACGAGCCAGCACGGCAGCGATAGCAAATAACAACAAACCAATGACCAGGGTGCCGACGCCGTCCCATCGAGGCTGACCGGTTACTTCACTTAAAACGACTGCACTTAAAGCAATAAGTAACCCCAATAGCGCTCCCACGTCTTCGAGCAGCACCACCGGGAGTTCTGGTTTTTTGGCTTGGATTACGTACCTCCACCATGTTTGGCCTCCCCGTTCATGGTTGGCTTCTCTCACCGCAGTACGTAAAGAAAAACTCTCTAACAACAAACCCAGCAACAAAATACCAATAGCCCACTGCACGTTTTCTAGCGCATGAGGGTTACGAAGTTTCGCTACCCCCTCGTAAATAGCAAAAGCAGCCCCGGCGGTAAATAACACCACGGCCACCACAAACGACCAAAAATACCTTTCTCTGCCATAACCAAATGGGTGGGCTTTGGTAGCAGGGCGTGCGGCCCGGCGTGCCCCAAAAAGCAACAGAGCTTGGTTGGTGGAATCCGCCACCGAGTGCACGCTTTCGGCCAAAAGTGAAGATGAGCGGGTAATCAGAAAGCCTGCAAATTTGGCTACAGAAATGCCCAAGTTGGCCAGAAGGGCTGCCATGATGGCTCGTTTGCTGCCAGAAGTAGACATAGTGAAAAATCCTGCTTTAGTGAGGTGACGAGATGCAGCGTAGTGCCCGGGCTGTCTTATGGGGTGCGGCGGGTAGCCTCCCCAGATGGCTAAACGTAAACGTCGGCGCACCCCGCTCGCTCCTGTTTCTGAACCACCGGTACGACCTGGGCTTTTGAGCCCCATGCGTACCGTCCCCGCAGAGATAGGCAGGCCCCCTTACGCGGTTACCGGCGACCCTGGCCCGTCAACCTCGTCAAACGTGCGCACCGAAGAAGAGATTGAACGCATGCGCCTCGCTGGCCAAGCGGCCGCTGAAGTACTGCTCGAAGTCTGCCCGCAGATAGTGCCCGGCATGACCACCGACCGCATTGACGAATTAGTTCATCAAGCCAGTGTGGCCCGAGGGGGCTACCCCAGTCCGCTGAACTATCGCGGTTACCCCAAATCGGTTTGCACCTCGGTAAACGAAGTGGTGTGTCACGGCATCCCCGACAGCCGCCCGTTAGCCGACGGCGACATCGTAAACGTTGACGTCACCATCTATCTCAACGGGGTACATGGCGACACCTCGGTCACCCTTTTAGTGGGCGACGTTGATGACGCTTCGCGGGCACTTGTTTTGCAAACCCGGACCGCTCTCGCTGAGGGCATCGCCGCCGCCGGACCAGGTGTTCCGGTGAACGCCATCGGGCGAGCCATTGAGCGTTTTGCCTTACGGAACGGGCTTGGGGTAGTGCAAGAATTTATCGGCCACGGCATCGGCACCGAGTTTCACTCCGGGCTGCAGGTCAAACATTATTACGCCCCATACCCGGACACTATTTTGGTGCCCGGAATGACCTTCACCATCGAACCCATGCTTACTTTGGGCGACCCCGCTTGCGCCATGTGGGACGATGACTGGACAGCGGTCACCCGTGACGGTCGCCGTACAGCACAGTTTGAACACACGCTGCTGGTCACCGAAGAAGGTATCGAAATACTCACCGCAGCCGCCGACGGAACAGTGCCCGCTGACGCTTTAGTGGCCGGTTAATTCCACGAAGCGGTTCCTGCCTCGGCTAGCGAAACCCAGGTACGGCCGGGAGACATGCGAATAGTTTCGCCATCAAGATGGTAAATGGCCGGAAGTTCTGGGTCGGTGCGGTCCCATTCGCCGACAATCATGTGCCCGTCGGTAAACACCCAAGCCACCCCGGTACCGGTGGTTATGGCTTCGGGTGATGTCGCTGCAGCAGGGCTGGTGCCGTAGCGCACAAACTGCACGATGACGTTGGCGGGAGCCACCCTTACCCCAGCAGCATCAACATGAGCCGACCCGTTTTGACGACGAGCCCAGCCGGAACCGGTCCACGAATAGTCCACGCTGGTCCATCCGTAGTCAACGGCGATTTCTGAAGCCGGGACGGCCGAGGGAGGTAACGCTTCGGCTTCGCCCCGGAAATCGAAAGGCGGCGGCGGCATTTCGGTGCGCTCGGGGCGCAAGTTCCAGAGCCGTGATGTTGAGGCATAAAGATTATGCGGGGCTCGCCGGGTTTCTGAACGCCAGTAAGCGCTCGATGAATTGTAGTAGTTGACTGACTCGACGTCGGAGGCTATAACGATGTCTAAGGTGATGTTGTTGGCCCCTGAATAAGCGAACAAGGGCCGGTCGAACCCTTCAAGCAAAATGGGGTCCGAGGTGCGTGCTGAACGAATTGGCCCTACTGTGCCGGGGTTTTGGGTTTGAAAAATAGCAATAAGACGGGTCAATCCAGACTCTACGACTTCTTCGTACACCACGTCGGCTTGGTTGATGCCGCTTTGCGGCCAGGCCGCAAAAACGTTGTCAATTTTTATAGCCAAAGCCGGCCGATCTATGTCTTGACCCAAAACAGCGGTCCATCGCATGGTGACTAAAAGTTCTTCCAAGCGGATTATTTCTGATTGGGCAGCAGCAATCGACGCTTCAACGATGGCAATGTTGGCCTGAGCGGTAGCTATTTCTTGGTCAACTCCAGGGATAATTGACCATGCCTGATCCGCATCACTTTGGGCGAGGCCCCAACGCACTTGGCTGCGTTCGGTCCTTGAATAGAGTGAATCTACTTGTACCCCTAAAGCCAGAAGTTCGTCGTAGATAGCCAGAAGTTGGTCGTTGGCGTCGTTAATGATCGCTTCGTAAAGCAGGCGAGCACGAATGCCTTGGAGCGCTTCTTCGGTCAGTTCGGTGGACTGGGTTAGCACCGCATTCATGTGCTCGTCGTTACGTACATAAGCGTCGATGGCCATTTCGTGACGTACCAACGTGGGTTGGTCCAAAGCCACAAAACGATTAAGCAGATCGTCGGCTACCAGCTCTAAATAGATCGGGAGCAGGGCGAGTTTTTCATCTTCCACCGTGCGACGTGTTTCGGCTTCGGCTATTTGGTCGGCAATGTCCACCAGCGTGTCTTCAGCAACGGCGATGGCCCCTTGAAGTACCACGATCTCTGCCCGATAGTCAACAATGCTTGTTTCTTCTCGAGCCATGGCTTCAACGTAAGTTTCTGCAGAAGCGGTAGCGCTGGCCAAAACCCCGCCAACCAAAATAAGAGAAACTAAAGAAAGTACAGAAGGTCGACGCACAAGGTTGAGCGTAGATGCCCGGAGGGGGGCAAGCGGGGCACCCCCCCCATAAAGAGCAGACAGAAAGCCTTTCTTAACAAGGCCCGGGTTTGGTGTTGCCATGGGTTAAGTTGGGGCTATGACGTCAGTGGCTGTAGTAAATCAAAAAGGTGGAGTGGGTAAAACGACGGTCACCTTGGGTTTGGCCTCGGCCGCCGCCGCTCGAGGCATCGAAACGTTGGTCATCGACCTAGACCCGCAAGGGAACGCCACCACCGGTTTAGGCGTCTTTGAGCCCACGCGAAGCATTGATGCAGTGCTGGCCGAAGAAACACCGGGAGGCATCCATTCATCGGTGGAAACCACGGGATGGCCAGTGACCTGCGGGGCACGACCATTGGTGGCTCCTTCAACTGCTTCGTTAGCGGCTCGAGAACCTCAGTTGGCTACCGACCCTTTAGGGGCTCAAAACCGTTTACAAATCGCACTTTCTGGGGGAAGCGGAGCATCGTGGCCGTTGGTGCTCATCGACTGCCCGCCTTCGCTTGGCCTATTGACCATCAACGCACTGTTTGCCGCCGACCGGGTGCTTTTGGTAACAGAACCCGGCGCTTGGGCGGTTGATGGCGTTGGCCGCATGCTGCAAACCATCGAACGAATCCAAACCCGTCGACCCAACGCCCAACCGGAGATCGCCGGTATAGCTATAAACCGGCTGGCTCGCACCCGAGACGCCCGGTACTGGCACGAACAACTCGCCGAGGCCTACCCAGAACACTGCTTGCCGCCGGTACATCAGCGTGCCGCAGTGTCCGAAGCCGCCGCACAATCTTTGCCGGTCCACGGTTTAGGCAAACGCCCAGGAGCCACCGAGGCCGCGGGCGAATTTGATGTTCTTCTCGACCATGTTCTTTCTGGAGGTTCCTTATGAGTAGTTACAACCCACAATCACGCCGCCCTCGTTCTGGGCCACCCGAGGACAGCCCGGTAGATGATTTGTTGCCTGAGCCAGCAGACCAACGCAACTCGCCTCAAGAAGAAACGCCGGCGGTTACTGAAGCGCCACCAGAAACACCCAGCGAGGACGAGATTTTACCTTTTGAGACCCCACCGGTTGAAATGACCGACGAACGTGCAGATTTACTTCACCGCATCGGGGTGTTTGCCGCGGTGGTTGCGATTGTCTTGTTGCTCACCCTTCGCCGCCGTCGCCGCTGACTAAATTAATTTAAGCGCCGGAGCGTCTTGGCGCATACGGCCCGCAGCTAAACGTCGTTTGATTTCTTTCGCCCCGTCTTCGCATCGGCCGGCATAAGGGCACCACCCGCAAAGTGGCCCCGGCGAGGCAGCAAAAGTATCGGCGGCGCAATCTTTGTTGAGTGAAGACCAGATTGAAGCAAGTTGCCCGGTGCAGTCGGCAAGACGGTCTGCCGTGACCTCTGTTTCGAGCGTTTCTTTCCCTAAGTAAAGAAGCTGCCCCCGAACCGGCCGTTCGCCGGTTTCGGCTTCCACAGCCGCCGCGTAAAGAAGAATCTGTTCTAAAGCATGGTCTCGGTCAACTACCCGCGGTGGTTTTCCCGACTTGTAATCGGTCACCACCGTGCCATCTTGAGCCTGGTCGAGGCGGTCAATGATGCCCATAAAAGGCACCCCCGAGAGTTCGGTGCGCATCCTTTTTTCGGTAGAAAGCACGTCCACCTCGCTGGGGTTTTCTAAATCCCAGAGACCCTCAATGGCTTTCCAGGAACGCCACCGAAAGTCACGTTGTTCTTCATCGTTTAGATCCAGGGCTTGAAAGTCTTTATGGCCAGATATTTCTGGCCATACCTGACGGGCCAGTTCTTTTGCCCGGGCACTCGTCCTTTGCGGGGCAGGCTCTTCACAAAGAAGTTCCAATACCCGGTGAGCAAAAGTACCAACCAACGCTGGAACCCCCGGTGGGTCGGGGAGTTTGTCTACGTAGCGAAACTTCCAACGCAGAGGACACTGCTGGTAAGTGTTAGAAGCCGAAGGAGAAAAAAACTTTGGCAAAGCAGCCATTAAATGTCCAATGCATCGGGGTCAAGGAGAGAACTGTTAGCGATAAGGAAATCTCGGCGTTGGCCCACATCTGAGCCCATAAGCACATCGAAAAGGTTTGCCGCCTCTTTGGCCTCTTGGCCATCGTCCATAGAAAGTTGACGCAAGATTCGAGTATCGGAGTCAAGAGCACACTCGGCGAGTTCGTCCACGTTCATTTCGCCGAGGCCTTTAAAGCGGTTCCACTTAAGGTTTTCTACTTTACGTTTCCCCTTGCTGAGTTCCAGCGTCAAAGCATCGCGTTCTTCGTCGCTAAAAGCCCGATGAATAGTGTCACCCACTCGGCAAGTAAACAGCGGTGGTTGAGCGGCGAAAACTCGGCCCTCTTCAAGCATGGGGCGCATGTATTTATAGATCAAGGTAAGCAACAAGCAGCGAATATGGCTGCCATCAACATCGGCATCGCACAAAATAATGATGCGACCATAACGAGCATCGTCGATGTTGAAGTCTTTACCAGAACCTGCGCCGACCGCCGTAAACAACGCTTTTGCTTCTGCGTTGTCGAGTACCTGTTTCAAGGTCGCTTTTCCGGCGTTCACTACCTTGCCTCGTAAAGGCAAAATAGCCATAAATGAGGAATCTCGTCCCGCTTTAGCAGGGCCAGCGGCAGAGTCACCTTCTACGATGATTAGTTCGGAGTCCCGCCCATGGTTACGGCAATCCGCAAGTTTGTCGGGCATCCCCGCCGAGCCTAAGTTGGCGGCGCGACGCTTGTTTTCCAGCATCTGTTTTGAGCTCACCCGGTTGGTGACGGCCATAGCCATTTTGTCGCGCACAGCGTTTACGTGGCTCTTGGGGCCGCCCCCTTCAAACCATTCGGTGAGGCCTTGTTTAACTACGTTGTAAACAATTTTTTCTACCGCTGGGGTGCCGAGTTCTTGTTTGGTTTGCCCACGAAACTGCGGTTCAGGAAACAGCACTTTTACTGCAGCCACCAAACCCTCGCCCACGTCGTCTTTGATGGCTCGGTGTTTGTTTTGTTTCGCCAATTTGGCCAACTTGCGAGTGTCTTTTAACAAGACGTCGTTCACTGCTCGGGTCAGGGCCCGCTCAAAACCGGCAACGTGGGTTCCCCCCTGGCTGGTGGGGATGGTGTTAACGAAAGTTTGGGTCACCGTGTCGTAAGAACGCACCCACCGCAAAGCCACTTCGACCGTGCATTCTCGGTCCACATCGGTCATTTTTCCTTCAACCGGTACCCGTTCGGTAAAGGTTTCAATGCCTGAAAGGGTAATTATTTCGCAAACGTTGTCGCCGTTTGAGAGGTGATCAACCAGGTCGGTCAAGCCGCCGCGAGAAACAAACTCAAATGGCTCATTGCTTTGCCCGGTGCGTTTATCAACGACTTTTATCTTTACTCCTGGTACCAAGAAACATGCTTGAGTAACCCGGTTGCATATTTCTTCAAAATCAAGCACAGCATCTTTGTCGAAAATGTCAAAGTCGGGCCAGAAGCGAATACGGGTACCGGTCTTGGTTTTGGTGATGCGTTTAATGCGCTCGAGTTGGTGGCCTTTGGTGAACTTTGCTCCAGAAAACTGCCCGGCTTTGCGTTCTTTGAAAGCCAGTTCGTGCGTGTGGCCATCTCTATCTACCTGAGCAATCAGCTTGGTAGATAGCGCGTTCACCACCGAAGCCCCTACACCATGCAGGCCACCGGATGCTCCGTAAGCGCTGCCCCCGAACTTTCCCCCCGCGTGGAGTTCGGTGAGCACCACTTCGAGCGCAGAAACCTTTCGCTTAGCGTGAAGGTCAACAGGGATGCCACGGCCGTTGTCGGCAACTTCTACTGAACGATCTCGATGCAAGGTGACCTCAATACGTTTGGCGTAACCGGCGGCGGCTTCGTCTACGGAGTTGTCGATCAACTCCCACACCAGGTGGGCTAACCCGGGGCTTCCGGTGCCGCCGATGTACATGCCGGGGCGTTTACGCACCGCCTCAAGGCCTTCGAGGGTTTCAATAGCATCGGCGTCGTAGCCGATAGTTTTCTTTTTTGCTTTAGGTTCAGTTGCCATGGTCACCACCTCGCCGGGCCAAGAGCCAATATTTGTCGTTCGCTGGTACTTGGGGTGAGCTCTCGGCGCGTCGGTTCAATCATCAAAGGAACCGGGTTGGGGTCGGGTTTGCTGGGATCTTCATCTTGCGTCATCACACAAAGCAAGCCGAAGGGTTGCCCTAAATAAGCGGTGGTTATTTGGGCCGAGTCAATGAGTTTGCCAACCCGAACGCCCACCCCGTTGCGTCCCTTGGTATCAAACTCAGTTACCGAAGTTGCTTTAATAAGCCCGTCGTCGCTGATGGTAAAGAGCACGTCGTCGCCCAAAATGACTCCACCGTAAATTACTTGGGCATCACCCCGCACCTTCATGCCGGCGACACCAGATGCGCCCCGGCCTTGAATGCTGATTTCGTCGCCGGTAGTGCGCAATACCTGTCCATCAGAGGTCACAAACAAAATGTCTGCTTTTTCCGGAACACAAAAAGCGGCAGCAACCCGGTCGCCGTTTTTAAGGTTAATAAGCGTTTTCCCCGCTTTGGTGTCTCGTACCTCGTCGAGGGCGAGTTGTTTGACCACGCCCTTGGCGGTGACCAACATGAGGTGTTCGCTTCCTTCAGCCACCACGGTATGCAGCGTTTCTCCTCGGTTGGCGCCAAAGATTTGTGCGGCGCTCGCTCCCCGGGCCCGACCGGTTGCGTCGGAAAGTTCCGCGGCTTTTACTTGCAGGGCACGCCCTTCTGAGGTGACAGCAGTAACGGTTGAGGTAGTGCGAGCCAAAATGGCGGCCGTCAAAATATCGTGGCGGCCGGGACTGGCCTGGCGAGCACCATCCACTGAGGTGCGGCCGATCTGCCCTGAGGTAGACAAAGTCACCGCACAAGGCTCGTCGGCTACTTTTTCTGCCTCTTCGGTTGCTTCAAAGACCGGCACATCATCAGGGTGGATAATCTCGGTGCGGCGTGGGCGGCCGAAGCGTTTCACGGCCTCTTGGAGTTCGGTAAGGACCAAGGTGCGTTGACGGGTTTCTGACTTAAGCAACTGTTCAAAACCAGAAATATCAGATGTCAACTCGTCGCGTTCGTCTTCGAGCCGGAGTTTCTCTAAAGCGGTAAGGCGCTTGAGAGGCATATCCAAAATGTGGTCGGTTTGTATGCGGCTCAGGTTGAACCGCTCCATTAAAGAACTGCGGGCTTCGGCAGCATTTTGCGACCCTCGGATGATGGCCACCACCTCGTCGATGGCGTCCAAAGCAATGAGCAAACCCTCCACAATGTGCAGACGATCTAACGCTTTTTGCCGGCGATAGGTGGTGCGACGTACCACCACATCGAGACGGTGGTCAATGTAGTGCTGGCAAAGGGCCAACAAACCTAAGGTTTGCGGCTCGCCGTTAACCAACACCACGTTGTTTACGCCGAAAGATTCTTCCAACGGGGTGGTGCGGTAAAGATCGTTCAACACCGCTTGAGGGTTGTGGCCCGACCGGACGGTGAGTTGCAAACGAAGCCCGGTGCTGCGGTCGGAAAGATTTTTGAAGTCGCTAATGCCCGGAATGTTGCCTTTTTCGTTGAGGTCTTTGAGTTTGGCGACCACTCGTTCGGGGCCCACCATGTAAGGGAGTTCGGTAACCACGATGGCTTGGCGGCCTCGACTCAGTGATTCGATATGGGCCTTGGCGCGGATACGCACCGACCCTCGACCGGTTTGGTAGGCGGTGCGGAGATCCTCGTCAATGATGATGCCGCCACTAGGAAAATCTGGCCCAGGAAGTACCGCTAAAAGTTCATCAACGGTGGGTTTAGGGCGACGCTTTTTCATGACGATTTCTATGGCCGCTGCTACTTCAGCCAAATTGTGGGTGGGCATGTTGGTGGCCATACCCACGGCAATGCCGGTGGTCCCGTTAACCAGCAATCCGGGGATAAGGCCCGGCAAACTAATGGGCTCTAAAGATTCGCCGTCATAGGTAGGGCGAAAATCAACAGTGTCTTCATCTATCTCGCCCACCATGGCCATAGCCGCTTCGGTTAGGCGGCATTCGGTATAACGAGGAGCGGCCGGTGGGTCGTCAAGCGAACCGAAGTTGCCTTGCGGATCAATAAACGTGATGCCTCGAGCGAAGTCTTGGCCCAAACGAACTAAAGCATCGTAAATGGCGGCATCACCGTGGGGGTGGTAACGCCCCATGGTTTCGCCAACTACCCGGGCGCTTTTGCGGTGTGGGGTGTCGGCCCGTATACCCATGCGCAACATGGCGTAAAGAATGCGGCGTTGTACGGGTTTGAGGCCATCGCGTACGTCGGGGATGGCTCGAGAAGTAATGACCGAAAGCGAGTAGGCCAGAAAAGATTCACGCATTTCTTCGCCCACCGTGACGCGCACGATGTCTTTAGCGAAGTTTTGTTCGTCAGGAATTAGTTTTTGTTGCTCGGTCACTTGTGTGGTCTCAATAGATTGATTTGGTGTGTTCTCCATAATGACAGCAACCTGTGACAGTTAGCGGTTATTACACGGCTTTTGCCGACATTTGACCGTAGCCCACCCCCGACCAAGAAACGGGGACAGCGAAAATAAAAAAGTCCGTTACCTGGGGACTGTCCCCATGTAACGGACTTTTTAGGTTGGGGGGCGCTGGGGTGGGGGAGGGCAGCAGGTGCCTGGGCACACGTCGGGGGCTATGCCGAGGTTGCCCAAAGCGGCAGGGGAGGCACCAGGAGTAAAACGCTCGAGTAACAAATCCACGATCATGGCGGCAAACCGAGGGTCCTGGTCAATGGTGTTGGCTCGGGCAAAACTCATGCCGTGGGCTGCTGCTCGCTGAGCCGCTTCTACGTCGAGGTCCCATTCCACTTCAAAGTTCCCCACCGGGAAACCCACCGGGGATACCGCAACCGCCTGAACTCCTTGCTCCGCTAACTCGTCAATGCGGTCACCCACATCAGGGGTAAGCCACGGCACATGCGGTGATCCGCTGCGTGATTGCCACACCACCTCCCAGCGGTGCTGACCATGGGGGCTGACTCGTTCGGCAATAAGGCGAGCCGCTTCGTGGATTTCGTCAAAGTAAGCGCAGGTGTCGGCGCTGGCCAAAGGCAGGCTGTGGGCCGAAAACAACAGGCAAGCATCGGCCTGATGCTCACCCGGCAAAGACGAAAGGGCTTCTCTCAGTCGGTCAGCGGCCGGCTCTATGCACCCGGGGTGGTCGTAGTGGGGGCGCAGACGTTCCACGGTCACCGAGGAGTTTTCGGTAGCGGCAGAAATTTGTTCAAGGTATTGCCGACAAGTCGAATACGACCGGTTAGGCGAAGAAAACCAAGCGGCCACCCGATGCAACCCCCGCTGCTCTAAATCCGTAACGGCTTCTTCAATAAAAGGATGCCAGTTACGGTTGCCCCACACCACCGGGAGGTCAAGCCCCCTGCGCTCAACCTCGGTTTGAACCCCAGCCAATAGAGCACGCATGCGGTCATTGCCGGGCGACTTACCGCCTCGGCTCAAATAACGTTGCTCAACCTCGGCCAGGCGATCGGCAGGCACATCACGACCCGCCGTAACGTTTTGTAAAAAAGGGGTGACATCTTCGGGGCCTTCAGGGCCGCCAAAAGCCACCAAAAGCAGTGCGTCAGGGAGGTTCGAAGCGGTCAAGAACTAGTTAGCGGTGTCAAAGTTCGCTAGGTCGGCAGCTAGCCCGGCCTTGATCTCATCAGCAATAGCTGCTCGGGTGGTTTGGCGGGTACCCAGCAAACCACTCCGGCTAATGCCGGTCAGCCCATGCGCTTGTTCAACAGCGGTAGCCAAAACCTGGTCTGCTGCTACCACTTCATCGAGGTACCCCACATCAACGGCTTGGTCGGGGGAATACAAATAACCCAAAGCAGTAGCTCGGGTGTAATGCCGTTTCGACAAGCGATCACGAGCCAACTCGGTAGCAAAAAATGGAAGGCTCATGCCGATAGTGACTTCTGGTAAACCGATCTTGAACTTCCCCTGTGCCCCAACCCGCAAGTCGGTGCACATCAACAAAATGGCTCCGGCAGCGATGGCATGCCCGGTGCAGGCCGTAACTACCGGGCGAGGAAACAAGTAAAGACGCATAAATAAGTCCACTCCACGAGCCAGCATGCCGCGGGCCGCTTCGTTGCCTTCTTTCATTACTGCCAAATCAAAACCGGCGCAATACTTGCCGGCTTGGCCCGAGAGCACCACTGCGTCGGCTCCCGCTGCTTCAACCTCGTCAAGGGCCTCAAGCAAAGCAGCGATACCGGGGTAGCCCAAAACGTTGGCTTTGCCGTCGTCCCAATGCAATATGGCAACGTTGTCATCGTTTTCTATGGTTACTAAATTTTTACTCATTGTAAGAACCTAACCTCTGAACACACTCAATAAACAAGCCAGCGGTAAGATGCATTATGAGCGAAACGGCAACCGAACAAATTGTGCACCACCCCGACAACGCAGTGATCGGAGTCAGCGCAGAAGCCCTGGCCATGGTTATTGAAGTGCGGGCCAACGAAGACCACGCCGACACCCTTGGTTTGCGTATCTCCATCACCGGTACCGCAGGCGTTGATTACGCCTACGACCTTGCTTTTGTTGGCCCAGACGAGTTCGCCGACGACGACCGTAAATGGGAAATCGAAGGGTTGACCATGCTGGTCCCCGAAGAAAGCGTCGACCGTTTAACCGGAGCGACCCTCGACATGCCAGCCAACGCCTCTCAAGGCGGACTGGTTATCCGCAACCCCAACCGCCCCAACCCATTAGGCGACGTCACCGATCTGGAACTCACCGGTGAAATACCAGAACGCATTGAACAATTGCTTGAACAACGCATCAACCCGGCTTTGGCCTCCCACGGTGGGTTCGCCACCCTAGTCGGCGTAAAAGAAAGCACCGCCTACGTAACCATGGGCGGCGGGTGCCAAGGCTGCTCCATGAGCCAAGCCACCCTCACCGAAGGTATTCAAAAGGCCATCGTTGAAGCAATACCAGAAATTACTGGGGTGGTCGACAGTACCGACCACAGTTCAGGCGATAACCCCTTTTACACCTGATTCTGCGGCCTAACGGCGAGCCAGAATCGTATCGGCCACGCCTTGCGGGTCTAAACCAAACGAAGCCAACAAAGCGTCGGCGTCGTTATGGGGGTGATGGTCTACCGGTACACCGAGCACCACCACGGGGGGAGCGTCAAGATTTTCGGCCAGCGCATCACGTACCAGCGTGCCGAAGCCGCCTTGGCGAAAACCGTCTTCAACGGTAACCACCAGTGGGTGACTGGTAGCATTTTCTAACATGGCCGGGTCTAACGGCGAAATTAAACGAGGGTCCCAGACGGTGGCAGTGACCCCAGATTGGGCCAACAACTCGGCGGCTTGGGTGGCTACGGCAAACATTTTTCCGGCCCCCAGTAAACACACATCAGCCGGTCCGTCAGCGGGGCCGCTGGCTAAACGAGCCGAAAGGCCTTGACCGGTTTCTTCTTCGCCAACATGAGGGGCAGCCGTTTTGGCCCACCGAATAGCGGACGGGCCGTCGGTTATCTCTAATGCGTCGTGCATCATTTGTTGAAGCTCTTGGTACGACGAGGGAGCAAAAACGGTCATCCCAGGTACTTTGGTCAACAACACCATGTCCAAAACCCCGTGGTGAGAGGGCCCGTCGTCGCCGGTAATACCAGCCCGGTCAAGGCAAAAAAGCACCGGAAGTTTGAGCAAGGCCACATCCAAGTTGATTTGGTCAATGGCTCGAGTCAAAAACGTGGCGTACAAAGCCACCACCGGTCGTAAACCACCCAAGGCCATCCCCGCGGCGGCGGTAACGGCATGTTGCTCGGCAATTCCGACATCGAAACAGCGGTTGTTGAAACGTTCTTTAAAAGAAAGTAGCCCGGTGGAGTCCGGCATGGCGGCGGTAATAGCCACCAACTCGGGGCGAGATTCCGCTTCTTTAATAAGGGCTTCGGTGAAAGCTTCGGTATAGCTGCCTGGTTTGATGCCCGAAGTGTCGTGCATGTGTTTGATGGAGTCGTCTTCTGCGGGCTGGTAACCCCGGCCCTTTTGGGTTAACACGTGAACCACCACCGGACCATCGAACTCGGCGGCATTAGCTAGAGCCTCTTCAATTTCGGCGATGTCATGGCCGTCGAAAGGCCCGAGGTAGTGCACGCCGAGGGCTTCAAAAAAAGCGGTGGGCTCTAAAAACTCACGTATGGCTGCTTTGGTGGCGTTGATGCCTCGTTCGACTATTTCCCCCACCCAAGGTAGTTGCTCAGCGAGTTCTTCTAAGCGGCGCTGGCGCCGCATATAAGTGGGGTTAGAACGAATACGGATAAGACTTTCCGACAACTTGCCCACCGTGGGGGCGTAAGAACGGCCGTTGTCGTTTAATACAATGGTCACCCCAAGCTCGCTGTGGCCAAGGTTATTTAACCCCTCGAAGGCCATGCCGCCCGTCATTGAACCATCGCCAATCACGGCGACCACCCGACGGTCTTCGCCAGTAGCGGCAAAAGCCGTGGCTAAACCATGAGCGTAAGAAAGCACCGGCGAAGCGTGAGAGTTCTCTACCCAATCATGGGGAGACTCTATTTGCGCCGGGTAGCCAGAGAGGCCACCGGGCTGACGCAACGAAGAGAACTCGCTGGCTCGCCCAGTTAAGAGTTTGTGTACATAAGTTTGGTGTCCCACGTCCCACAAGATGACATCGTGCGGGCTTTTAAAGGTGCGGTGCAAAGCCATGGTGAGTTCCACTACCCCCAAGTTGGAGCCCAAATGCCCACCGGTGCGGTCAACAACCGCCACGATTTCTTGACGGATCTCGGCAGCCAGCGCGGTCAGCTGATCAAGGGTAAGGCCACGAATATCTTGAGGCGAATGGATTTCTTTAAGTAACACCGGGGGTCCTGACGAGCGATTGAAGTCAACGTTACCGGTCAACGGTGAAGGTTCCAGTTATGCCAACTATCGGCCAAGAACCGGCCCAAAACAATGCCGACGGCCAGAACAGCCAACCCACCCAAAGCATCTACCCAGTAATGGTTGCCGGTAACGATGACCGCAAACAAAGTACCGACCGGGTAAAAGGCAATAAGTCGACGAGCCCAGCGGTTTTCGAGCACCGGCCAGAGGGCCAAGGTAGACCACAAGGCCCAAGCAAAATGCAAACTCGGCATGGCGGCGTATTGGTTAGAAACCTGTTGCATGGTGCCCGAGTCAAACGACCACAGGCCACCGACCTCACGCACCGTGTCAACAAAAGGCCAAGTCGTAAGACACGCCCCGTATTGGCCGCAATCGGTCAGCAGGCGAGGGGGCATTAACGGAAACAAACTAAACCCGATGAGCGCTAACCCGGTGGTACACAAAAATGAGGTGCGCCAACGGGGGTAAAGCATGGGGAAGCGCCGATAAAGCCAAACCAAGGCAAAAATGGTGACCACAAAATGAAAGGTCCCGTAAAAAAGGTTCCAAAACTGGATAAACCAACGCCAGTCAATAAAAAGATCTTGAATGCGTAGTTCTTGGAAAAGACCAAGAGAGCGTTCAAAGTTAATGACTCGTTCAGCATTTTCTAATGCTCGCTGAGGGCTAACCGAGACTGACCCAAATTGGTTTCGGGTGGTGGTGTAGATGCTGTAGTAAGCAAAAACCAACAAGACTTCGGCCCACCAACGCAGCCCCGTGCCCACCCCTTCGGCCGAAAGACGTTGAAGGCGTTTACTCAGCGTGGGTTTTGAATCAGAAGGCAACATGAAATCTTAAAATCACTTCAGTCGTTGAAGGAACCGCTCGACGTCTACCACCACTCGAACGATAACCGCTGAACCGATGACCGTGCCAGGTTCGCCATCGATGCACCGAGAGCCACACACTGCCTGAGCATTAAAGGTGATGCGGCGCCCCTCGATTTGTTCCACCTCGGCGGAAGCCACAATTTGGTCACCTACTGCTGACGGAGCGAAATGATCAAGGTGGATGCGCATCCCGACAGTGGTTTTGCCCGGCTCAAGGTGGTCGGCAAGGGCCGCCATGGTGACTTCTTCAAAAAGGGCCGCCAAACGTGGCGTACCGAGAACCGGTACGTTGCCCGACCGCCATGCTATAGCAGTGTCAGAATCGGACACCGTGAGTTCAAGAGAAGCCTGAAGGCCAATGCGTAAAGTCATAGGGCTACCATACGCATTCAGAGAGGTTCTTGCCAGACCGGCGGACCTTAAAGATCCAAAACCTTAAAGCGGAGAGAAGATAAATCGGTGAGTACTCAACATGATGCACGGCCTTTGCTCAACCCAGCGTTGCTGCAAGAAACCATAGAAACAGCGCTTCAGTCGGGAGCGACCTTTGCGGAAGTGTTCGTAGAGGACAAACGCTCTACTTCGGCGGTGCTCGACGACAGCAAAATTGAAGAACTAACCAGCGGCCGTCGCCGAGGGGCTGGCATACGAGTAATTTTAGGAGAAACCACCGGGTTTGCCCATACCGCTGACCTTTCGCCTGAAGGCCTACAAACGGCAGCCCGCGCCGCCGCCGCCGCCGCACAAAGCGCAGGCAACAGTAACAAGTCGGTGGCTTTTGCTTCTGATGGTTCCATGCCTGCCCCGGTTGCTGCGGTTATGCCCGACCAGGTTTCCGGCAGCCAAAAAGTAGCGTTGTTGCAAAAAGCTGATCAGGCAGCACGAGGCTTTCAAGCAGCCATCACTCAAGTATCGGCACACTATGCAGACAGCCGTCGGCGCATTCAAATAGCGAACAGCGAGGGCTTGTTGGCCGGCGATGACCAGGTACGCACCTTGTTTGCGGTTTCTTGCGTGGCCCAAGGAGATCTGGGCCGGCAAACGGGACGGCAATCTATGGGCCACACCGTGGGTTTCGAAATCTTTGACTCCGTCGACGTCGAATCTATGGCCCTTCAAGCAGCGCAACGGGCTTACACCAAGTTGTCTGCCGTGCCCGCCCCCAGTGGTGAAATGCCGGTAGTGGTGGGCCCCGGCGGCGGCGGCGTGCTTTTTCATGAGGCCTGCGGCCACGGACTCGAAGCCGACATTATTGCCAAGTCGGCTTCGGTGTTTGCCGGCCGCCGAGGCGAAATGGTTGCCAACCCTATGGTGACTTTGGTCGATGACGGCACCATGGCCGGCGAATGGGGGCGTTACGGCGTAGACGACGAAGGCCACCTCGCTCAACGCAATGTGCTTATTGAAAACGGGGTGCTTACTGACTACATGTGGGACTACCTGCGGGCCACCAAAGAAGGACGGCCGTGTTCAGGCAACGGCCGCCGCGAGAGTTACCAGCACCTTCCTATGGTCCGCATGACCAACACGTTCCTTGAACCAGGGCCCGATGACCCGGCAGAAATTATTGCTTCGACCGACCATGGGGTTTATGTGGCGCAGTTGGGCGGCGGGCAAGTCAATACGGTGACCGGAGATTTTGTGTTCGGCATGACCGAGGCTTACCTCATCGAAAATGGTGAGTTGACGTCGCCTATCCGTGACGGCAACTTGATTGGCAACGGCCCACAAACCCTGCAAGACATTGACGCCATTGCTGGCGACTTTGCTATGGGATCCCCGGGTACCTGCGGCAAAGATGGCCAAGGAGTTCCGGTCGGCGATGGCACCCCCACCTTGCGGGTGGCCCGTTTAACCGTTGGGGGGACCGCAGCATGAGCGACCTTTTATCTCTTTGTGATCGTTTGGTGGCCCAGGCCCAACCCGGAGAACAAGTTGAAGTGGTGGCTGTCCATGAGCGTGAAACCGAAGTACGGGCCTACGAGGGTCAGGTTGAGTCGCTGACTGCTGCCGAATCGCAAGGGGTCGGGGTACGAGTCATACGTGATGGTCGTCAGGGTTTTGCTTCTGCAGGCACGCTCGACCTGGCCATTTTGGACGAGACGCTGGCCGAAGCACGAGAAAACCTTGCTTTTGCTACTCCCGACGAGTTTTGTGCCTTGGCTACTCCCGATGCTTTAGACCCTGCAGTGTTAGATATTTACCGCCAAGAACTGGTGGACTTTCCCGTCGAAAGCAAAGTGGCGTTAGCCCTCGAGTTGGAACGCCGAACCAGGCAAGGCGACCCTCGCATCATTGGGGTGGAATCAGCTGATTATTCAGATTCGGTGACCCAAACTGCGGTAGCCACCACAACCGGCATACGTACCACGGCCGCCGAAACCGGCTGCTTTCTTTCTGCGTATTCGTTGGCCGAAGAAAACGGCGACACCCAAGCCGGGTTCGGCTTTTCGGTAGGGCGCCAGCCCAGCGACCTTGAGGTAAGCCAGGCTGCTACCGATGCGGTAGAACGCTCTACCCGCATGTTGGGTGCGGTGAAACCTCCTTCGGGCCGCATGATGGTGGTACTTGATCCGTGGGTGAGCGCACAGTTTTTGGGCATCGTGGGGGGCACCTTGAGCGGCGAAGCGGTACAAAAGGGCCGCTCTTTGTTTGCCGAACGTTTAGGTGACCAAGTGGCCGCGGCGTCTTTGACGTTGATTGATGACCCCACCAACCCGGCGGCATTTACCGCTACCGCTACCGACGGCGAGGGCCTCGCTACCCGCCGCAACGTGTTGATGCAAGACGGCCGATTAGAGAAATTTGTGCATAACAGTTACACCGCTCGTCGGGCCGGTACCGCTTCTACCGGGTCAGCGGTACGGGGTTATTCCTCGACCCCTGGCGTAGGAGTGCAAGCAGTGTCGGTGCAACCGGGCCAACTCAGCCCGGATGCTTTGATTGCTGGTATTACCGACGGCTTGTTAGTGCAAGGAGTGAGTGGTCTGCACTCTGGGGTGAACCCGGTCAGCGGGGATTTCTCCACCGGGGCCGAAGGTTTGCGTATTCGTAACGGAGAGTTGGCTGAACCGGTGCGGGAGTTCACCATTGCTTCGACGTTGCAGAAAATGTTGTTGGAGGTCACTGCGGTAGGCGACGACTTGGTTTGGTTGCCGATGAAGGCAGCTGGGGTGACTTTGGTGATTGCCGAACTTACGGTTTCTGGGGCTTAGGGGTTTATTTTGCCGCTACTTCATGCGCTTTTTTTAGGGTTGTTGCAGGGGGTTACCGAGTTTTTACCGGTGTCTTCTAGCGGACATTTGGCGTTGGCTCCTTGGCTGTTTGGGTGGGATGATTTTGCCGGAAAACCCGAGTTGGAAAATGCTTTCGATGTGGCTTTACATTTAGGGACCTTGGCCGGGGCGGTGGTGTATTTGCGGTCCGACATTGTTCGGTACGCCACGGCGGGCTTTGGTTGGTTGCGTAAACGGGATCGTTTAGCGGGTGATGCCGCTACGGCAATGTTTTTGCTGGTTACGGCGGTGCCCACTGGGCTTTTGGGTGTGGGCGTGTTGGCGGTGACCGAAGACTTGGGTGACCGTATTTGGTTGGTGGCGCTTTGTTTGATTCTTTTTGGTTTGTTGCTGGGTTGGGCCGATCGCCGGCCTACGGAACGTTCTTTAAGCGATTTGGGGATGGGCCACGCCGTATTGTTGGGGGTGGCGCAAGGGTTGGCTTTTCAGCCTGGGGTTTCTCGTTCCGGGGTCACCTTGACGGTGGCTCGGTTTTTTGGTTTGGCTCGAGAAGAAGCCGCCCGTTTAGTTTTTTTGATGAGCTTGCCGGTTATCGCCGGGGCGGGGCTAATTAAAGCCTCCGACCTGCAGGTGCCGTCGGGCTGGAGGGCCGCTTTTTTGGTGGGCACGCTGGCAGCAGCGGTTAGCGGGTGGCTGGCGGTGTCGGGCATGATCCGTTTGGTGGCGCATCGAAACTTTGACAGTTTTGTGGTGTACCGGGTGTTGCTGGGTAGCGGGGTGTTGTTGCTACTGGCCAGCGGGGTGCGTTAGCCCGGGGCTAAAGCCAAAGCGATTTCTCCCCAGTGGCGGGCCGCTGCGACATCGGCCACTTGGGCCATGGGCACAGCCACGGTTATTCCTTGTTCGGTTTGGTCAAGCACTCGTGCGTTTTCGACCAGCAACCGCCCGGTGGGGGCGTAGTCGTCTACGGCGTAGAGGTCTACCCGGTCGCCGGCGGTTAACGAAAGCCGGTCGGTATCTTGGGCCAGGGCGATGGCCCGCTCACCGATTTGTGGTCGGTGCTCGTCGGGGGGTGCCACGGTGACGATTTGTTCAGTCGGGCAGGTGCTTTGGGCAAGGGCGGCGTCAACGGCCCGACCAGTAATTAAGGCCAGCGAGGCGGCGATGAGCCACCACATAAGGCGGCGATGGGCGGCCCAGAGCCGGATGCGAGCGAAGAAAAATCCCATTTATGTTCTCCCACATAGGGGGCGGTAATGGGGGAAGTGGGGTCGGGCGTGGCCCGGTGATTAGTCCGAAGAACTGGTGGTGTTTGTTTTGGTTTCGGCAGGCTTTTTGGTCGACTCAGTTTTGGTGGTTGATGACTCAGAGGTACTGGTCGACCCGCTGCTGGTTTTTTTAGGTGTGGTGGTTTTTTTGGAGGCCCCGTGGTCGTTGCGGTAAAAACCGTCGCCTTTAAAAGCAATGCCTACGCCGCTAAATACTTTGTTGACCGAACCGCCGCAATCGCTGGCCGGACAGTCAGTGAGAGCATCGTCAGCAAAAGATTGACGGGCCTCAAACTCGTGGGCGCAGGTTTGGCAACGGTATTGGTAAGTGGGCATCGGTAAGCCTAAGAAAAAAGTAAGGGGGAAAGTGAATCTCTTTACGAGAGTCTGAGTGTACCGTCCTGAGAGGAAAGATCTTATGGATCCGCCCTTTTGGGCGCTGCAGAGGGGATGCTTACCTACATGTTGGTCAACGTGGTGCTGATAGCGGCGGCTTATTTATTGGGCACGTTCCCTTCGGCGCACTTGGTGGCGGGCCGGGTAGGTATGGACCCCACCAAAGAGGGTTCGGGTAACCCGGGGGCCACCAACGTTTACCGTATTGCTGGGCGTCGCCCTGGGGTGGTGGTGTTTTTTCTGGATTTTTTAAAGGGCTTGGTGGCGGCCACGGCGGGTTTAGCATTGGATGGTCGCCCTTTGGGGGTGGCGTGTTGGGTGGCGGCCACCGTGGGCCATGTGGTGCCGGTGACTCGTGGGTTAAAGGGCGGAAAAGGGGTAGCGACCAGTGCCGGAGGAGCGGTGGTTTTGTTTCCTTTGCCGGCCGCCGGGGGTTTTGCTTTGTTTTTCTTGTTGGCTCAGGTAACGAAAAAGGTTTCTTTGGGTTCGATTTCGGTGGCTCTGGCTATGCCGTTGCTGCTGGTGTTAACGGGCCGTCCGGCCAACGAGGTGTGGGGGACTGCTGCTTTGGGATTGCTGATTGTGGCTCGTCATCACCGCAATATTCGGCGGTTGCTTAATGGCACCGAGTCTTCTTGGTCTCCTCGGTAACCTTTAGGTCTTATGAGTTGTGGAGTAAAGCAATGATTCCGTTAGAAGAAGCCCAAAAATATGTATTGGGGCGCTGCCCGGTGGTGGCCTCGGTGAAGCGACACCCCAATGAGTCTTTGGGTTTGGTGTTGGCAGCCGAGGTAATGACCACCGAAGCGGTGCCGCCCTTTGCTAATACCGCTATGGACGGGTTTGCGGTGCGGGCCTCCGATACGCAGGGAGCACCCAAACAACTTAAGGTTGTCGACACTTTGGCTGCGGGGGCGGTGCCTCAGGTGATGGTTCAGGCGGGTGAAGCGATTCGCATTATGACCGGCGCGCCGATGCCGCCGGGGGCCGATGCGGTGATCATGGTGGAGTTGACCTCGGTGGAGGGTGACCAAGTGATGGTGGAAGCTGAAGTGCCAGAGGGCAACCATGTGCGCAACGCTGGCGAAGATTTACAGCCCGGTCAAATAGTTTTTGCGGCGGGCCAGGTCTTGACCCCGGGGCATCTTGGGGTGCTGGCCAGCATCGGCTGTATTGAGGTTCTGGTGCGGGAGCCTTTGCGGGTGGGCGTGATGTCAACCGGCGATGAGTTGGTTGATGGCCCCCAAGCGTTGGCTCCGGGGCAAATTCGTGATGCTAACCGACATTCTCTGTTGGCTCTGTTGGCCGAAGCAGGTTTCGTGGGCGTTGATTTAGGTTTGGTGCCCGACAACCAAGAGGCGCTTGAAGAAGCGTTTTCTTCGGCTTGTTTGGGTGAGCAGCGGTGCCATGCCGTGCTTTCGTCGGGTGGGGTAAGCATGGGGGATTTTGATTACGTCAAGGTGGTGCTTGACCGTTTGGGCGACATGCGCTGGATGCAGGTAGCGATTAAGCCAGCAAAACCGTTGGCTTTCGGGGTGGTGGGCGAGGTTCCGGTGTTTGGTTTGCCCGGTAACCCGGTGTCGTCCATGGTGTCGTTTGAGCTTTTTGCTCGCCCGGCTTTGCGGGCCATGGCTGGGCATGAAGAACTCAGCCGTCCTCGAGTTTTGGCTACTTTGGAGGGGGCGTTGCCTCGCCACCAAGATGGGAAAACGCATTTCAATCGGGTGACGGCCACCGTGGTGGATGGCCGCTACCGGGTGCGTTCGGCGGGTGGTCAGGGCTCGCATCAGTTGTCGGCCATGGCGGCCGCCGATGCTTTGGCGGTGTTGCCTGACGGGCCGGGGGCCCAAGATGGTGACCAGGTTGAGGTTTTGTTGTTGCGCTAGAAACTAGTGGACGTAATGGCTGGGGTGCCTCTAGCCTGAGAGGATGAGCCGGCAACTGATTGATTCTTTTGGGCGGGTGCATCGAGATCTGCGTATTTCGGTGACCGATCGTTGTAATTTTCGTTGTACTTATTGCATGCCGGCCGAGGGTTTGGATTGGGTGCCCCGAGACGAGTTGCTTACTTTTGAAGAGATAGAACGTGCGGCGCGTTTAATGGTGGAGCGTTACGGGGTGACCAGTATTCGCTTGACCGGCGGTGAGCCCACGGTGCGGGCCCATTTACCAGTGTTGGTTGACATGTTGGCGCAACTACCGGTGGATTTGTCTATGACGACCAATGCCACGAAGTTGCCCACTATGGCCGCAGATTTAAAGCGTGCGGGTTTGGGGCGGTTAAATATTTCGTTGGATTCTTTGCAGTCGGAGCGGTTTGCCGAGTTGACCTTGCGTGAAGATCTCGGCAAGGTCCTCGATGGTATTGATGCAGCTTTGGCTGCTGGTTTTGACCCGGTGAAAATAAACATGGTGGTTATGACTGGGGTAAACGATGACGAGATCGTGGACTTTGCTCGCTTTGGCCGAGACAAAGGGGTCACGGTGCGCTTTATTGAATTTATGCCTTTGGATGCTTCTGAACAGTGGACTGAGGATTCGGTAGTTACTCAGCAGCAAATTGTGGAACGCATCAATGAGGTCTTTCCCTTGGTGTCAAAGGAGCGCACTGCGGCACCGGCTACCCGTTTTGTTTACGAAGATGGCCGGGGTGAAATTGGGGTGGTGGCCAGCGTTACGCAAAAGTTCTGTGATTCTTGTGACCGGGTACGGCTAACCGCTGATGGCCAGTTTCGCAATTGTTTGTTTGCGGTTGACGAGTTCGACTTGCGGTCGTTGTTGCGTTCGGGCGCCGACGACGATGAGGTGGGGGAGTTTTTAGAAAAAGCGGTGGCCGGTAAATGGGCGGGCCACGGTATTGGCACGGTGAACTTTATTCGCCCCTCGCGTTCCATGTCGCAAATTGGGGGCTGAGATGACTGAATTTACGCATTTGGATTCTGAAGGCAATGCTCACATGGTCGATGTGGGCGACAAGCCGGCGACGCGTCGCCGGGCGGTGGCGCGAGGGCGAGTAGCTATGAGCCCGGCTACGGCTACTGCGTTGTTGGAAGGCTCGGTGCCCAAGGGAGATGTGTTGGCGGTGGCTCGAGTGGCCGGCATTCAAGCCGCCAAGCGCACCTGGGAGTTGATCCCGTTGTGTCACCCTTTGTCGTTGAGTGCTTTGTCGGTGGACCTCGTGGTGGGCGAAGATCACGTGGCTCTTGAGGCGGTGGCTGAAACGGTGGGCCCTACTGGGGTAGAGATGGAAGCTTTGACGGCTTGTTCGGTGGCTGCTTTGACTATTTATGACATGTGTAAGGCTTTGGATAAGCACATGGTGATCGAGGGCGTGGCCTTGTGGGAAAAAGACGGCGGTCGTTCTGGGTCGTGGCGCCGCAACGAATAATCCTCTTCGCGCGTTAGGCGCGAGGCTTCGCGCCCTGCGCGCGTAGAAGTCCACCAAATGACAGTGTTGTAGTACTAGCCTGCTCCAAAGTCGAACAAAAGGTTCGGACAGTCGAACGGAGAAGGCATTGTTAATCTTATTGGGACTCGGAGTGCTCTGGGCAGCGGTGTTGCTTCCCCCGTTGGTTCGCCGTAGTGGTGCTGGGTCCAGCACCCGTCCGCTAATCGCTTTGCCATCAGTGGGAGCTCTTAACCCCTCGGGGTTTCATGCCTTAAAACGCACCGCTGCTGAAGCTCCAAACAGTGCTCGAGCGGCCCGCCGTCGCCGCCGTGACGTGTTGATCGCTTTGGGCGGGGTAGCCGTTATGACCTTCCTTTTTGCTTTAGCCGTGGGGAGCATCATGTGGATGGCGCATTTCCTCGCCGACGTGGCTTTGGTGGGCTACGCCACTTTGTTGACCATGCGCCACCAACGTTCCATGGAACGTCCTGACGTGGTTATCCCGTTTCGCCCCTCTTCGGCAATGGTGCCCGACTTGGGTATTGCTATGCGAGACGAAGCAGTGTTACGGCGACAAGCCAACTAAGGCTTCAAAACCGCTACGCTCCACTGCGCCCATGGGGGTGTAGCTCAGTTGGCAGAGCGCTACGTTCGCAACGTAGAGGCCGGCGGTTCAATTCCGCTCACCTCCACCATGGGAATCCTCGAATAGTTTGTAGTGTTTTCACGTCTAACTACTGGTGTTTTTCGCTAATAAAGGATTCAGTTCAGAGAAAATGGACTCGGTTGACATCTATATTTGCCTATGGTAAAACTAGCCATGAATAGGATAAGCGGCAAGCACTGGTCAAGCATCTTCCTGTTTTTTTCGATTGCCTTCCTTGCTGCTGCTTCAATAGTTCATTTTTCTTCTCCCGCAGAAGCAACTACCGGTTATTGGAACGGCAACTCGCCAAGGAATTACTACAGGGTTTATCTGTCGCCTGCTTGGCATTCTTCAACTGCCGGAGCCAGGGGAGAGTGCCTTAACAAGTCTGAAAGGTCGATGGCTAGGGTTACTGCATATCATGCTTCAGTTTATGATTGGGTGTCGGGGATGTTTACTTTACGCGAGCGTGGCTACGACGTAGCGGTTGGTATTGGCAGCCCGGTGGCCAATAAAAATGATTCGAATAGTTGGGGTGCGAATTACCATATCCCGATCCACTCAAATGCCGCCTGGGGTTGTTCTTCACCAATTTCTTCGTCAAATGCGGGCACGCGAGTAATTTATGTGTCTTCTGGGGGGAGCGGGCTAGCCAGTAAACTCGTTTACTATGTGGGGCAACGAAATTACACATCGTATGGGTCACCGTCTCCCGGGACGAATGATTATAGGGGGCATGTAAATACTGGTATTACCTCTTTTGATTGTATTAGTGGCAACGGGGTTCCTGCACTAACTGAGGTTTGTTATACAACGGCGGTAGCGGCTTATTTGGAAGCTGAATTCCATGACTGGAATACCGGTGCCTCGTGGTTAGACACTACAAATTGGCAATCGAGAATAGGTTGGTCGGTAGATGTTTATTTGGGTTATCCCTAAAGGAGGAAAGCTTTGAAAGTAAAAATTATTGTTTCTACACTTGCTGTTCTTTTGGGTACATTTTTATTGTTCTCCAACACTGCGGACGCCGACCGGGTTTCACCACTGGCCTCTTGGCGAGGGTTCGGCCATCATTATGAAGAAGATGAGCAGATATTTTCTCAAGAGTTCAAGCAACGAGAAGCACTCACCGCGGCTTGTATGCAACAACAAGGCCAGAACTACCAAACCCGCATTCTTGATAACACTTCAAGTCAACTAAATATTTCTGATCCAAACGGTGATCGTTCTGAGGCAAGAACCAGCAACGAAGCCTATTTTCTGGCTCTCTATGGAGAAGTTAACCCTGAAATTTCAACCGCGGATTTAGATACCAATGCGGATGGGGTGATTGATTATGCGGAAAGTTTCGGCGGGGGTTGTTCTGGTGATGCGCATCGAGAGGTTTTAGGAGTATTTGCCGCCAAGGCGATATTGACTGAGGAATATAATCAACTTCGCCTTGAGGCTCAGACTTCGCCCGTTGTTTTGGCGGCGGAGCAAGATTGGTTGGCCTGTGTTGCCAAAAACAAAGATTTTCAAGGCTCATCAAGAACACAGATATTGTCTCAACTAGATGCGCAGTTGGATCAATCAGAGACAAGGGCGTTGTTGGACGAGTGTGAGCCCGGCTACCACTTGGTGCGACAAGGAGAGGTGATACGTCAAGAAACTCTTTTTGTCTACCAGCACCAAAAAACTATTGAAGAGTTTGGAGTGAGTGTTGAGGGTTAAATCGTTACTGGTCTTGGCGGGGTTTTCTTTGTTGCTCACGGCCTGCAGCAGCACAGAAACCTCTGTGCCCGGTGAATCCGGGACGACCACCACCGAGCCGATTCTTCAAACGACCACCACCGAGCCGATTCTTCAAACAACCACCCTTCCCGAAGTAAGCATTACTTTTGAGCAATACCAGCCAACAGAGGAAGACGAAAAAGAAAACCAAACCCTTGAAGATCGAGAGCGGGAAGCAAACGAAAACGAGCCTCCCCCGGTTTCAGCGACGCCTCTGACCCCTTGTGAACAGGTGGCTCCCCAGGTGGGCTCCGTGCTGGTTTATTTTCCCTGTGGCAATACCATGGCCGATGCGGCAAGTTTTCTTCGCCAGTTGCCCGAGGGCCAAGACCCCTTGTCGTACGCTTTTGAACAACTGGTGGCTGGCCCCACCGAAGTCGAGCGAGCCCAAGAGGCTTTTCGACTCGTTCTTTTTGATGCATGGCCTGACTTCGCAGTTTTTAAAGAAGGCCCCGTGGTGGTTATAGATTTTGTGGGCACCCCAGTTTTGATACAAAACTTGCTTGCTTTTCACTCAATAACCACCGCCATCATGCGCACCGGCCAGCAGTTCAGCGGCCAAGCCGAAATACGAGTAAACGGCACCCCGCTTTACGATTTTGCGGAATTAGATCAATAGCGCAAATTATTTGACTTCTTTGCGAGCCAAGGGTCAGTCGTTCACTTCGAAAATAACTGGAAGGTCGGCAGCCATTTGCGAAATGTCTGCGGGAACCTCCCCGCTAAAAATAATGACCATGAAGTAGCCATCTTCTCGTTCAATCCGTGCATCAACAAAAAGCGGGTGCTTTCCCACTGTATCAAGGAGAGGTTGAAGAGATTCTCGTATTCGATGATGCTCTGTCGCCTCGGCGATTGAGATGCCTTGGCTTTCGGCGTAAAAAACGATGTCACTCGGGACCGAGCCCTGGTCGGTGATGGCAAAAGTTGTTTCTGCGGGAGGCGAAGAGGGGACTATGCTATGAACCGCCCAAAAAGTTTGTGGGCAGTCGGGATGGGGAGCCTCTACCCAATCAGGGAAAACCTCGCCTGTCCCCCCAACATTAATTTGGTCGCCATCCGTGACGAACACCCCATCTAAAGAAATAGATTGCTCTTTTGGGTCCCACTTTGAGCGAGCAGGCCAAAGCGGAGTCACCGGCTCCTGGTGCTCTTGAAGAAGCCTCACACAGTTTTCTCCGATGCTGAGAGTAGCGATGCCCATGGCAGCCTCTAACGAAACAACAGAATCAGCGACAAGGGCTAATGGGCCACGATCAAGGGTTGTTGTCGAGCGAAGAACTGAGGTAGTTGGAAGAGTGATCGTGGGTTCGTCTTTTTCTGAAGCGCACCCACTTGCGAGGATAGATACCGCCAAAATGATGGTGAAAAACGAACGCATTAACTTGTTCGGATAGATACGCCAAGAGCGTTATTTACCCATCGCCCCTGCGACCAGACATTTCGACTTGAGCCAGACATGAGAACGTCACCTTTGTGGACGCCCCAAGCGGTATTGATCCAAAACCAGGGCCCTCCGCTGTCGCCGCCTATGGTGTTGTCCTCTTCCATAGCAACAAGGCGATCGTATTCAATCCCCCCGGAATAACTTGTAACCCAAGTGTTGTAGACATAATCACACGATTGCCCTCCCGACGATTCGCCATGAAAACATCGATAATCGCCGACGGCAGATACGCCCCCTGCAGCAGATACATCACGGCGAGAAGAGTCGGTGTAGTAGTAATCGTCAAACTCGGTGTGTTCGGTGGTATGCCATTGGAAGTCGCCCCAAATTCCCTTGTGCTGACCTTGATAAGTAGTTGAATAAATAAGGCCATTGTTTTGACGGTAAGAGAGGCTATTTGAGCAATGCCCGGCAGTTAAAACACCGTGGGCCGACCCGTTGGTGACGACAAACCCTGAGGTACACAGTAAGGCTTGATTCGAGGAACGGAGCAGTTCGTCGCCACCGTAAGTGTGTTCTTCTTGGCTGATTTGTGGAAGAGAATTACCCGCTGAAACATTAAGAATGCTGAGGTCAACGTTGGTTGCTTTCGCTTCAAGCGGTAACTGTAGGCCAGGGTTATGGGACAACGTTACTTCTAGCGTTCCTGATCGTCCGTTAAGGCCGGTAACAAATTGTTGATAACCGGCAGCACGCAAAGCAGAGCGAAGTTCGCTTGCTTGAGTAACGAGGTCACTTTGAGAGAGCGCAGCGTCTTCAACAAAAATTACTGGTTTATTTACAGCAGATTTGAGAATTTCCTCCGGAACCTGCCCGACAAAATAAACATACAGAGAGTATCCACTTTCTCTGTCTATCCATGCCGCGGCAAAACGAGGGTGCTGTTCGACGCTGTCCAAAAAAGGTTGCAGAGACTCTCGTATAAGGTGGTGACGCTGTGCTTCAGCAAGGGAGATACCTTGACTTTCGGCATAAAAATTCAAATCGGTGTAATTAAATTCTTCAGCATCAGTTGAGTCAGGATTTGATCCACTAGATAAGAGAGGATCAGCAGAAGCACTTGAAGTTACGCTGAGAGACAATGAGCAAAAAGCAATCGAAAGAATTGAAACTGTGCGAAAGCGTTTTTTAGCATTTCTATTACTTTGCACCATTAAATAGTTGCTGTCAAGCGGTCGTATTTTTTGCCGAGGATTTCGTCGGTGGGGCCGCCTAGCCAATCGAGAGCAGTGGCGTACATGGACCGAGTGTCTACGTAAATAGGTACATCGCCGTCGACCAAATTATCCAGATCAACTTGGCCGATTATTCCCTGGTTGGGGCCAATGATGAATTGTGTCCCGGCTGTGCCATGGTCGGTCCCGGCCGAACCGTTCTCTTCAAGTCGACGGCCAAACTCGCTGGTGGTCACCGTCAATACCCGGTCGGCGTGGCCGTCGGCTTCCAAACGTTGATGAAAGGAAGCCAAGCCATCAGCCAGATTAGTCAGCAACTCTTCGTGAGCGCTGCGCTGATAAGAGTGGGTATCAAAACCATGCACGCTGACCACGATCACCTCGGTGCCGAGATCAAGGTTAATAAGATTGGCTGCGGTATCTAACAGCGTGGTGTAGGTCTCTTCGCCCGACCACGGGCTTGGGTTGCCGGCGGTTGTCTCAAGCGCGGCTAAGGCATTGAAAGTAGAAAAAATTGCTTGTTGGGCATCGGCCAAGATGGGATCCGTGGAAAGTGGCGAAGCGACCCGAAGGAAAGCATCAGTTAGCGTTTCCCCGTCGGAGTTGGGTGGGGTATAGAGGTTGAAATTTTGTGGTGAATGTATGACGGTGGAGAGTTGTTGTTGAGCGGCCAAAATAGGGGCACCGCCGCCCAGAGAAACGGCCCGTAGAGGGTTGACCGGACCGCTTGCCGTGGCATCAAGCCAACGCCCCAACCAACCGGTGACCCCTCGGTCGGTGCGGCCGCTGTGCCAACTATCGCTGGCCGTAAAATGCGATCGGCCCTGACCGGGGATACCAATGCCGGTCACTGCAGTCAATAAGTTGGTTTCCCACAAAGGTAATAAAGGGGCCAAGGCAGAGTGCAAAGCAAAATCTTGGTTACCAGAAAGTTCCAGCATCTCGTGGTCGCCCAAGGCCAAAGTAGGGCGAGCATCTTGATAGCGACCGTTGAGGGGCACCAAGGTGTTTAACCCATCGTTGCCACCTGCCATTTGCACAATAACTAGCACTGGTTTTCGGGCACCCTGGCCTGGTATTAACGAGGTAGTAGTGGGCGCCACGGTGGTCGTTGAGGTAGTGGTCGTTGAGGTAGTGGTCGTAGAGGTAGTGGTCGTTGAACCAGCGATGCCAGGCAAGGTTAAGGAGGGGCCTCGCTTGATTTGTTCCCGTAGTAGGCCAGCCCACGCGGCAGCGGCGGTAGCGGTGGCTGCTGTGGCCCCACCAGCAAGGTAAAGAAAACGCCGTCGATTTAAGTGGTGACTCATCAGACCATCAAAAGATCGGGAGAGGCTAAGGCCAGAGTTAAACAACTTATGCCATGTTTGCGGATCGGAACATTAACCCAGAGCTCACGCAAGGTGAAGAGCAAGGCATCGGAAAACCCTGCGGGGCAACCCAGTAGGGCTGCCAAGGCATCCCAATCACCGCTAGTAGCGGCGGCCCAAACTAAGGAATCTCTGGGGGTCAAGTCCGCTATATTGCCGGCGCAGTTAAAGCGTACAGCTGTGCACGAGGCGCTTAGGTAATCCTTGGGGGCCGGAAACCCACCCACGTGTGGTGGCTGGCCGGGCAACATATTGCTGGTCCTTAAGAAGTGAGACTGATCGTCGAAACTGAGCTGAGCCCCGGTAGTTTTTAGGGCATTAATGAGCCAACTTACTGGGTGGCGCACCAACGAAGAACGGTTGGTTTTGTCCAAGCCGGCTTGAGCAATAACGGTAATAAGCGGAGAAATTTCTAGATCGTGGCGGGCGAAAACTTCCGCAAATTCCGGTACCTGGTTTACGTCAAAATCGTTACCCAAAATAGCTTTGGCCAGTTTTCCCGCAATAAATCCGGGCAGTGCCGGGTGACCCAGGATCACATCAAGTGACGTCTCTACATCGTGTACTCCACTGACCCCTAATAAAGTGCGAGGGGTATCGTCGTGGCGCCAGGCAGAAAAAACCGCCGCTCCGGTATCGCCTTCCGGTATCTCCCAGCCGGTTAAAGCCGAAGCGACGGCCGCCACATCGGCTTCGGTGTAGTGCTCTACTCCGATGGAGTAAACCTCCATAAGTTCGCGGCCAAAGTTCTCGTTGGGCTGTTCCCCCACGCTCAAACTACCATCAAGAAAAATAAGCATGGCCGGATCAACGGTGACGGCCCGCAACAAGTCACCGAAGTTTCCTCGAGCATGTTGGCGCAACAAAGAGATGTGGTTGGCCATAGTGAGCGGGTCACCTACCGCAGTTTTGGTCACCGCAAAATGGTCATGCCAAAAAAAGGTCATCCACTCCAACAACGGGTCGGCTGTAGTGAGGAGTTCGTTAAGCCATGCCTCTAAATATTGTTCAGAAATCATTTGCCGCTGATTTGCTAGTTCTTCATCCTTCAAACTTAAGGGAATAGGTTCGCTCAATCCTTCAAAAGGATCAGGAGGGATGACCAAACCATGGCTCTCTGGATCAACCCAGCGAGCCAGCAAGGTGGCAGGACGGATTCCCTCGAGTTGGCTTTGTTCGTCGGGGGTTAACCCGTAACCCAAGCGCTGGGTAAGCCAAGCGAGGTCGCTGGCAATCTTGTCCGAGGTGACCACAAAAAGATTCTAGCAGGCACCGACTAGGGCAAGTTATCAAGCAAGCGGTCGTATTTTTTGCCGAGGATTTCGTCGGTGGGGCCACCGAGCCAATCAAGAGCAGTGGCGTACATGGATCGGGTGTCTACCGCAATAGGTACATCGCCGTCCACTAAATTATCCAAATCAACTTGGCCAATGATGCCCTGGTTGGGGCCAATAATAAACTGCGCCCCAGCCGTACCGTGGTCGGTGCCGCCCGAAGCGTTCTCCTGTACCCGGCGGCCAAACTCGCTGGTGGTCATAATGAGCACCCGGTCGGCGTGGCCATTGGCCTCCAGGCGTTGACGAAACGAAGCCAAGCCCGCCGCCAGATTGGCCAACAGTTTTTCTTGCCGGCTTCGTTGATCAGAGTGAGTATCGAAACCATGCACGCTGACCACGATGACCTCAGTCCCGACATCTAAATCAATGAGCCCAGCCGCCGTGTCAAGCAACGAGGTGTAGTTCTCCTCCGGTGGCTCGTCCGCCGTAACCCCACTGTCGACCCCGAGTACTTCAATGGCCTCTATGGTAGAAGGGATAGCCATTTGCGCAGCGGCCAAAGTGGGGTCACCAGAAAGAGGTGAAGCGGTCTGTAAAAAAGCCGCCACGATGGCTTCGCTATCCGAACCCGGAGGGGTAGATAAACGAAAATTGCGAGGCGAGTTAATGATGGTAGAGAGCTGTGACTCTGCCGTCAAAATAGGTGCTCCGCCCCCCAAAGACACGGCCCGCAAAGGATTGGCCGGGCCGTTGGCGGTGGCATCAAGCCAGCGGCCTAACCAGCCGGTGGTCTCTGGGCTGGTACGGCCACTATGCCAACTATCGCTGGCCGTAAAATGTGACCGGCCCTGACCAGGAATACCGATACCGGTCACCCCAGTCAACAAGTTATTTTCCCACAAAGGCAACAACGGGGCCAGCGCTGGGTGGAGAGCAAAATCTTGAGCGTCTGAAAGGTCAAGCATCTCGTGGTCGCCGAGCGCCAACGTGGGGCGAAGATCTTGGTAACGGCCGTTAAGCGGTACCAGAGTGTTGAGGCCATCGTTGCCGCCTTGCATCTGCACAATAACTAATACTGGGTTTTTGGGGCCTTGGCCCGGGGCCAACGAAGTGGTGGTGGTCGGCGTCATGCTGGTGGTGGTCGTGGTGAGACCTGGCAAAGTTAGCGTCGGCGCTCCGTTGACTTGTTCTCGAAGCAAGCCAGCCCACGCTGCAGCACCTGTGGCGGCCGCTGCGGTAGCCCCGCCAGCGAGATAAAGAAAGCGTCGTCGGTTTAAGTTTTCGTTCATCAGATCACCAAAAAGTCGGGGGTGGATAAGGACAGAGCTAAACAGTTGCGACCCTGTTGGCCAGAAGGAGTCGCATCTTTAAGACCATCTAAAGCAGAAAGTGAAGCGGCAGAGAAGCCTTGAGGCCGGCCCAGCAGCGAAGCCAAGGTTTGCCAATCTCCCGTTGAAGCAGCAGCCAAAGCCAACGAATCTTCGGGGGCCTGGTTGGCCACCAACCCAGCGCTGGTAAAGCGTGCGGCGGTAGAAGAAGCATTGAGATAGTTCTCCGGTGGAGGAAACCCACCCACATGAGGCGGTCGACCAGGCACCATTCCCATGGAATGCAAAATGTGGGCACGTGCCCGGGTGTCTATTCGCGCGCCGGTAGTTTTTTCGGCATTGGTGAGCCAACTCACCGGGTGACGCACCAAAGGAGAACGACTGGTTAAGGCCAATCCTGCTTCTGCGATAGCGGAGATCAGCGGGGCAAGGTCAAGGTTGTGGTTGGCAAAAACATGGGCAAATTCAGGTACCTGATTTTCGTCAAAGTCGTTTCCCAAAATAGATGCAGCTAATTTGCCAGCAATGAAACCAGGTAATGCTTGGTGATTCAATACAGCATCGAGCACCGTGTCTACATCGTGTACTCCGCTTGCCCCCAGCAGGGTCCGGTGGGTGTCATCATGACGGCGAGCAGAAAAAACTGCCGTCCCGCCGTCCCCAGGTTGTATTTGCCAACCGGTCAACGCAGAAGCAGCAGCGACAACATCGGCTTCGGTGTAGTGCTCCACCCCAATGGAATAAAGCTCCAAAAGTTCACGGCCATAGTTCTCGTTGGGTTGCCTCGCCACGCTGGATCGGCCATCAAGAAAAATAAGCATGGCCGGGTCAAGGGTGACCGCTCGCAACAAGTCGCCGAAGTTTCCTCGAGCATGCTGCCGCAACAAAGAAAGATGGTTAACCATGATCACCGGGTTAAGTACCACTTCACTGGTTACTGCAAAATGGTCATGCCAAAAAAAGGTCATCCATTCCAGCAAAGGGTCTGAAGTGTCTCGAAGTTCGTCGAGCCAAATTCCTAAAAGCTGCTGGTAAGCGGCCCGACGTAAAGCCGGAAAATTATCGGGGTCAATGTCGGGCGGAATGAGATCACCTAACCCTTCAAAGGGGCTCGGAGGTATAGCTACCCCGTGTGACTCTGGGTCCAATCGGCGAGCCAGCACAGTAGTTGGATCAACGCCGTCTAGGTTCGTTTGCTCATCAGGACTCATGCCGTAACCCAAACGTTGGGTAAGCCAAGCGAGATCAATTTGCGCGTTGTGATGGTTGGTCATGAAAAAATCATGCGGTTTGCAGATGAAGCGACCATGATCACTTTGTTAACGAATGACCAGTAAAAATCACCTAAAGTTTTGCTGGTCGTGCTCAACGGCCGCCACCAAAGCAGCGCCCACCCCCGGCAAATCAGCCTCCAACCGCCCCCAACTGGGGATAAACGGCGACTCCAAAGGGCTTTCTAAAAAGTCTTGACCAGCTTGAAGAGCAGCCTGACCAAAAAGGTCCACCGAGGCCTCTTCTTGACGGCGATCATAAACAAACCCATTAAAAGCGGCGTCGCTGTCGTAGTGCTCAATAAGTTCGTAGGCCTCCCGGGTGTAGGCCGCCTTTAAGGTACGAAAACTCTCCGTGGTTAAGACCACTCCAGAGATGGCCAGTTTTCGAAAAAACGCTTTAGCAATATCGCTGCTCATGCGATGCAACCCTGCAGTGGAGTCCTCAGAGGAGAGATCCTGATGCTTGTGGTCATAAAGGTCGGCGAGTTCCACCTGGCAAATACGGTTCACCGGGTAACTGCGGGCGATCTCCGAAAGCACCCCGATCTCTAAGCCCCAGTCAGCAGGTACCCGCAGCGACCGAGCCACGCTGACCTCTAACGCCCATTCGCCAGCCAACGGGTAACGAAAACTCTCCAGATAATCCAAATAGTCGCTCCGGCCGAAAGTAGCGGCCAAGGCCCGCACCAACGGGGTCACGTAAAGCCTGCTCACCCGACCATTTAATTGCATAGGGTCCGCTGAAGCCCGAGCGTAAAACCCTTTAGCAAAGGCGTAGTCGAAAGAAGGGTGAGCCACCGGGTAAAGCAAACGAGCCAGTAACGAACGATCATAAGTAGCAATGTCCGCATCGTGCAAAGCAATCACTTGTGCCTGGCCGCGGCCCAACACGTAGCCCAAACAACCCCACACATTGCGGCCCTTGCCCGGCTCGATAGGGGCCCCGAGATGCTCAAAAACTTGCTTGGTAACCGTTTGCAACCCCGGGCCATCGTTCCACAAAACACGGCAACGCTGCGGCAAAACAGAAAACACCTGTTGGGCCTGAACAAATTGTTGCCGATCGGCTTGGTCAAGGCCCACCACCACCTCTTCGAGATAATGGGCGGTAGAGAGTTCTTCAACAATGTGGCTTAACGCCGGTGACCCCAACTCAGAAGCCAAGCAGGGAATAATCAACGTCATGGGACGCTCCTGGCCCCACATAGCGAGATCGGTTTCAAGCTCAGCCACCGGCCGATCGGCCAAATTATGCAAGGTAGCGATTACCCCGTTTTGAAAGAAGTCGGCCATAACAGCAGGCTAGGCGTCCTTGAAGCCCTTAGCCCATCTAACATCAGGCCATGACATTAGATCTCGCCGCTTACGGGTGGCACGGAGACCCCCCATCTGGAGACGGAGTGCTGGGACGCATCGTGCGGGTAGACCGCGGCGAATGCGATGTCATCACCGCCCACGGGTTGCTTCGCGTGCTTTCCGACTCGCAGCGGGCGCAAAGCGAAACTGCCCCAGCCACCGGCGACTGGGTGCAAATAGACCAAGATGCTCAACTCGGACCCCTGATTGATGCGGTGCTCCCCCGAGCCAACACGGTGTCACGGCGCGACCCTTCCGAAGCGGTAATTGAACAAGTGCTGGTAGCCAACGTTGATGTGGTGCTCATTGTGCACGCCCTTGACCGCCCCTTACCGCCAGGACGCTTAGAACGTTTTCTGATTGTGGCCCAAGACAGCGGCGCCGAAGTTGCCCTAGTGCTTACCAAGGCCGACCGAGTGGAACCATCTTCAGAAATAGAAGCCACCATCCGAGCGGTAGCCCCCGAGGTGCCGGTGCTGGTGGTGTCGCTCAACCAAGAACAAACCCAAGGGCTTGCCGCAGTGGAGGCCCTGTTGAGTGCTGGCCGTACCGTGGCTTTGCTGGGCGAATCAGGGGCCGGCAAATCAACCCTCATCAACGCTTTGTTGGGTGAGGATCAGTTGCCCACCGGTGATGTTCGCCAAAGCGACAACAAAGGGCGCCACACCACGGTGAGTCGAGAATTAGTGCTGCGGCCAGCCGGTGGGCTGTTGGTAGACACCCCGGGGATTCGTGCCGTGGGTATTTGGGATGCGCAAGAAGCACTGGACCGCGTATTCGGTGACCTTGAAACGTTGGCTGGTACTTGTCGCTTTAACGACTGCGCCCATGACGCCGAACCGGGCTGCGCAGTAACCGAAGCGGTAAAAAGTGGTGCTGTAGATGCTCGCCGAGTTGGACGATACCGGGCGCTCCATGCCGAGTTAGCCGAGCAACGTCAACGCGAAGAAGAACGGCAACGCAAAAACCAAGGGCGTCGCCGTTAACGCTTAAGGCAGCAAATCAAGAATTAAATCCGAAGGCCGAGCAATGACTGCTCGATGGCCGAGTACCGCCACCGGGCGTTGCATCGCCTTGGGGTGGGCTAACAAAAGGTCCACAATTTGTTCGGCGCTTAGGCCGGTGGGGTCAATGCCGTTGGCCGGGTCGGCCCGCACTAGGTCAGCCGGAGGGCCGGAGAGAAGATCCAAAAACCCTTGCAGGGTGGAGCGGTCTAAAGGTTTTTCAAGGTAGTTGATGACGTCGAACTCGACGTTGCGCTCTTCCAAAAGGCTCAAGGCGCCACGAGACTTTCCTCAAACAGGATTGTGGTACAACAACAGGCGATCGCTCATGGCCGAAGACTAGCGCAGCCATGGTGGCTCTGGGCTCGTTCACTCCTTAAGGTGTTGCTATGTCAATTATTAAAGAATTTCGTGCCCACCCGGCCACCGTAGGGGAGACCTATACCCAGCACGGCCTGCGGGCGCTGGTCGTATCATTTCGACTTATAAAGGTTGGGTTGGCGGCTTTGGTACACGCTTTAGTACCTGGACTCTTCAAGACCACGGCCAGCGACGAAATTCTGAAACTAAACGAGGAAATAATGACCATGCGTAAGAAAGCAGCACAGCAATGAGTAACGACCCCCTCAAAGTAGAGCTCACTCGGGCGGGCCTAGTAGAAAGCGTGCACCTCGTGGACGCTGTGGTGGTAGACGCCGCGGGCCATGTGCAACAAGCCTGGGGTGATTTTGCTCGCCACACCCTGCCCCGGTCGGCTACCAAACCTCTACAGGCTTTGCCATTGGTAGAAACCGGTGCGGCCGATGCTTTTAATCTCAGCACGGTGGAGTTGTCTATGTCCTGTGCCAGCCACAACGGCGAAGCATCACACGTAGCTACCGTAGAAGCCTGGCTGGCCAAGGTTGGCTCTGGCCAAGAAGACCTGGCTTGCGCCAGCCACCCGCATAGTGAACCTCGGTTAATAGCCGACGACTATTGCAGCGGGTTACCTACCCCAGTGTCGAACAACTGCTCGGGTAAACACAGCGGCTTCATCACCCTGATGCGCCACGAAGGGGTAGAAGTAGACGGCTATTTGGCCCCGGAGCACCCGCTGCACCGTGACTACATCACCCCCATGTTGGCCGAAATGTGCCACTTCGACCCGGCCGGGCAAGAACCCGGCATCGACGGTTGCGGGGTCCCCGTGTGGGCTATACCGCTCACCGGGCTAGCCACCGGATGGGCCAACCTGCCCGGCCGGCCCGCCGGACGCCGGTTACTGGATGCCATGGTCGCTGAGCCCTTTTATATGGCCGGCACCGGCCGGTCCTGTACCCGCATCAACACCGAGGGGCAAGGACGAGCCGTAGTAAAAACAGGGGCCGAAGGGGTGTTCTGCGGAACCCTGCCCGATCAAGGCTTAGGGATGGCGCTCAAAGTGCACGATGGTGGTTCACGAGCTTCAGGGGCGGCCGCCGCCTGGCTGTTGCATCAACTCGGAGCACTCGATTTTGACGGCACCGACGAGGTAACCAACCACGCCGGCCGGGTGGTCGGGGAGATACGGGTACGGGCCTAACCCTCGGTCGTTTCCTCAGCGGAAAGTGCTTGTTCAAAAGCGGCAATGGCCTGGTGAAGTTCAATGCCAAGTTGGCGCACCTCAAAAGCGAAGCGCTGAGCCGATTGTTTGAGGCGCTGGCGGCGCTCTTCCATGGGTTCAGAGTGCGGCGGCTCGTCAGCAACGAAGGTTCCAGAACGGCCTTGCCCCCTAGTGATGCCATCGCTCTCCAGTTCACGATAAGTACGAGCCACCGTGCCCGGAGCGAGACGCAACTGTTCGGCCAATTGACGTACGGTGGGAAGACGGCAACCGGGCTCAAGCCGGCCGACTGCCACCATGACAGAGATTTGAGCTCGGAGTTGCTCAAAGAGCGGAACGCTGGTGTGGGAGTTCAAGCGTAAAACGAGACGGCGGGATTGGCCATGGTGATCGGTGAACTGTGCGACAAGAGGAGCGGCCATTTGTTCATTGTACTAATACAATAAACAAATAGAAGCTATTTTGTCCTTTACTCTTGCCATGTCCACTAGTACAAAGCATAGTTGTAGCAATTGTTCACCAAAAAATAGGAGACCTCAATGCAACTAGTAACCGCAGTAATCAAACCCTTTAAACTCGACGATGTAAAAGACGGCCTTGCCGCAATGGGCATTCAAGGCATGACGGTTAGTGAAGTTCAAGGCTTCGGTCGACAAGGCGGCCACAGCGAAACCTACCGAGGCACCGAATACAAGGTGCTCTTCACCCCCAAAACACGGGTCGAAGTAGTCGTAGATGACGATCAAGCCGACGCCGTAGTTGAAGCAATCGTAGACGCCGCCCGCACCGAAAAAATCGGCGACGGCAAAGTATGGGTCACCGAAGTAAGCAACCTGGTGCGCATCCGCACCGGTGAACGCGGCCCCAGCGCCGTTTAAGGAATCAACTCATGACCAACCTCACTGTTTTTCATAACCCTCATTGACACGCCTCAAAAAATGCCTTAGCGGTCGCTGAGGAACTCGGAGTAGAAATCAATGTGGTGCTCTACATGAAAGAGCCCCCCACCGCAGAACTGCTGACCCGCATCGCTGCGGGCTTAGACGGACCAGTAGAAGACCTCGTGCGCAAAGACTCACAGTTCAAAAAACGTGAACTCAACGCTGACCACTATGTAGGCAACCCCGAAGCCGTGGTGGCTTTGTTGGCCGACCGAAAAGCTTTGCTCCAACGCCCGGTATTAGTGCGCGGCGACCTTGAAGGCACCGGGCCGTTAGAGGCCTGCGTAGGCCGCCCCAAAGACAAGCTCTACCAGTTCATTGGCCAAAAATAGCCATGACCGAACAAGCCCCTTGGGCCACCGCCGACCTTTGCGACGCCCACGGCGAAGATGTGCAAGTGCTTGACGGCGGGTTCGCCAACTATGGCGGGGTAGCGAGTTTCTCTGGGCCACTTACCACCTTGGCTGTAGACAACGACAACACCTTGGTACGCACTGCTTTAGAAGAACCCGGCCAAGGCCGAGTATTGGTGGTGGCCGGCCACGGCTCAATAACCTGTGCCTTATTGGGCGGCAACCTCGGAGCATTAGCCGCCGCAAATAACTGGGCCGGCGTAGTGGTTGACGGCTGCGTGCGCGACCTCGACGAGTTGGCGACCCACGCCGTAGGAGTACGAGCCCGCGGTGCTTGCCCCCGACGCAGCGTAAAAGCCGGAAAAGGCCAGCGAGATGTTGCGGTAAAAATAGGCGAAATAACCCTAACCCCCGGCATGTTTCTCTACGCCGACGCCGACGGCCTGGTGGCAGCCCAAAAAGCTTTGCTCTGACCCCTAAGGAAAGTTCGGCGGCCGTTTTTCACCCAATGCCGCCACTCCTTCAGAAAAATCAGGCCCCGCCATGTGTTCGTTCAAGCGGTCTAATGAATCCTCAACCGAGGTAGCAACGTCGCGATGCAAATCTAAATAAATCTGATGCCGGGTGGCCGCCAAACTTGACCGCGCCACCGGGCCCAAAAACTCGTCAATCCACCGGTGGACCTGACCCATAAAATCTTCCGCCTCAAAAACCGCAGTCACCAAGCCCAGAGTGTGCGCCTCTTCGGCCAGCACCACCCGACTCGTCAACAACAAGTCATTGGCCCGCCCCAAACCAATCAGGCGAGGCAACAGCCAAGACAATCCATATTCGGCCGGCAACCCCAACTTGCCATGCGAAGTAGTGAGTTTGGCCCCCGACACAGCAAAACGCAGATCAGCGAAACAAGCCAGCACCAAACTAATGCCCGCCGTTGCCCCATTAAGTGCCGCAATAACCGGTTTAGTCAAACCGAAATGGTAAGCAAAATCGGCATCAAAAACCGAGTCAACCCCGTAGCCCGGAAGCGCAATATCATCAGCGACCCCCGAGTCGTAACCACCGCGGTCAACGTGGCCATCTAAAGCCCCAGCATCGGCCCCTACCCCAAAAGCTTTTCCCGCTGGGTCGCCGGTAACCACAATGACCTTGACCGTTGGGTCCTCTTCGACCTTTTGCAGCAACCACCGGTACTCGGTGTGCATGCGGCCCGTCCACGCATTACGGCGCGGCGGACGCGACAACACGATGACCGCCGTGGAATGGTGGCGTTCTAAGCGGGTGACCTTTAACTCCATAGGCAAAAGGTAGCCCGCAAAAGGCGAAAGAATGCTGTTGGCCGCCTTCACCTCAAGTGTAAAAACCCACTACGGTGCGGGCAGCAACCATTTACAGGGAGAACCACATGCTGGCCGCAATAATGACCAAAGTCCCCACCGACGAACTCGTCATCGCCGACGACGTCACCCTCCGGGACATGGGCCCCGGCGACGTCAAGATAAAGATCGCCCACAGCGGGGTCTGCCACTCTGACCTCTCGGCCATGAACGGCACCATTCCTCAAGCCCCACCCGCCGTGTTGGGCCACGAAGGAGCCGGGGTAGTCACCGATGTAGGAAGCGCCATAACCCACGTGGTGCCCGGCGATCACGTCATCATTGCTTTCTCCCCGCCCTGCGGCACCTGCGCCTATTGCACCGGCCGCGGCCAGCCCAACCTGTGCCTCACCGGTTACTTCACCATGAACTCCAACCCCCAGTTTCGCCAAGGAGACAACGTGGTGGGTTCCATGACCGGTTGCGGCACCTTTGCCGAAGAAACCATTGTGGCCGGCATTGCCGCTATCAAAATTGACAACGACGTACCCCTTGACGTGGCCGCCTTGGTGGGCTGTGGGGTAACCACTGGGGTAGGCGCAGCATTGAACACGGCCAAGGTAACCCCCGGATCATCGGTCATGGTTATCGGTGCCGGCGGCGTAGGGATTGCGGCCATTCAAGGAGCGGCTATCGCCGGAGCGGCGGTCATCGTGGCCGTTGACCTTCACGAAGGAAAATTAGATCGAGCCAAAGCCTTTGGCGCCACCCATGCCGTGGTGCCCGACGATGTTCCGGCAGTAATGGCCGAGATCACCGGCGGCGAAGGATTTGACTTCACCCTGGAATGCATTGGCTTGCCTACCACCATGCGTCAAGCCTTTGACTTGACCCGTCGGGGCGGCACCGCTTGCATCGTTGGTGTAGGCCGGGCCGAAGAAACTTTTGAACTTTCGGCTTTCGAAATGTTCTTCTCCGAAAAAATCTTGGTCGGCTCCATGTACGGCGGAGCCGACGTGCGCACCGATTTCAACCGTTTCTTACGGCTTTACAAAGCCGGGCGCCTAGACCTCGAAGGCATGATCTCTCGCCGCATCAAGCTCGACGAGGTCAACGATGCCTTGTCCTGCATGGGCGACGCTGATGTGATTCGCCAAGTAATTGACTTTGACTGATCCCCAAGAGTTTTATGATCTAGGGTGACCAAAGTACACAATAACCGAAAGGCTCATCATGCGAATTGTAGTTGATTACGACCTCTGCGAAAGCAACGCCATCTGCATGGACCTCGCCCCGGATGTATTTGAAGTACGAGACGACGACTTCCTCTATGTGCTGAACGAGACCCCGAGCGACGACCGTCGAGAAGTAATGGAAGATGCAGTGCGCCGTTGCCCCAAACAAGCAATAGCACTTGAAGACTGACGCCGGTTAAACCCGTGCGAAAATCTATAACCATCGTCGGGGCTTCGCTGGCTGGCTTACGCGGTGCCGAAGCGCTACGCCGAGACGGGTTTAACGGCCCCATTTCGTTAATAGGCGACGAACCCCACGCTCCCTACGACCGGCCACCGTTGTCAAAAAAAATATTGGCGGGCGACTGGGAAGCCGACCGAGCGGCCCTCACCCCGGCAGAACGTTTCGCAGACCTCAACCTTGACCTCCGCTTAGGTAGCCGAGCCACCAAACTCAATGTAGACAGCCAAACCCTGTGGGTAGACGGTGAACCGGAGGCTTACCAGGGGTTGCTAATAGCCACCGGCGCCCGCTGTCGAACCTTGCCCGGCACCGAAGGTATGAACGGGGTGCACACCCTGCGCAGCCTCAACGATTGCTTAGCGATTCGCACCGCACTGGAAGCCGGCCCCCGCCGACTGGTGGTGGTCGGTGCCGGTTTCATTGGCGCCGAAGTAGCAGCGACTGCGGTAGGGAGGGGCGTACTCACCACCCTGATCGAATCATTAGCAGCACCCTTAGAACGAGTAGTGGGGAACATGGTGGGGGAGGTGGTGGCCGAAGTGCACCGGTCAAACGGGGTGGATTTGCGGTGCGGGGTCGGGGTGACTGCAGTGCACGGCCGAGAGCAAATAGAAGCCGTAGAACTCACCGACGGCACAATCATTGAAACCGACTTGTTGGTGGTGGGCATTGGCGTGTTGCCCAACACCGAATGGCTAGAGGGCTCGGGCCTGACCATTGAAAACGGTGTGGTCTGTGACGAAACCTGCTTAGCAGCACCAGGGGTGACGGCCGCCGGCGATGTGGCCCGCTGGCTAAACCCGCGTTACGGCGAACTCATGCGAGTAGAGCACTGGGACAACGCGGTGGAACAAGGCCCCTACGCTGCTCGGCGTTTACTCGTTGATCAACCGGCCGACCCATTCACCCCCGTGCCGTGGTTTTGGAGCGACCAGTTTGACCGCAAAATCCAGTTAGCGGGCCGCCCCAGCCCTGACGATGAGATTCAGGTAGTGAACGGCTCAACGGAGGAACATCGCTTCGCGGCTTTTTACGGCAGCCACGGAAAACTCCGAGCAGTTTTTGGTATGAACCGGCCGCGCCAAGTCATGCAAGGTAAAAACTTGTTAGCCCAAGGAGCCAGTTGGCAAGAAGCTCTCGCGGTAGCCGCAGCATGGGAATAAAGCATGGGGTCTGGGCGGTGGGCTTATTGCTGGTTGTTTCCTGCGGATCAGAAACCGTAGAAAGTTTTGATGTACCAGCGTTAGAAGAAAGTATTCCTGAGGTGCTGGCCCCTGGTTTTCCGGGCGTGGTGGGCGAGGTGGAATGCCAAGAAGTAAACGATTCGTTGACCTGCACCGCAGAAATAGCTGGAGAAAAAGTTTCTCTCGACGTTGAGGGCCCCAACGGCGACGGCGAAGTTGCGGTGTCCTTCGCAGAAAACCTTATTTGGGGAGACGAGGTAGCCCAACAGGTAAAGCAACAACTTGACACAGACCTGGGGCTAGACCACACCGTTTCTTGTTCCCCAGAAGTACAGATAGCCCGAACGGACCGGATGTTTGCCTGCACCGTTGTCGAGCCATCAGGCAGTCCCCACGAATTCGTAGCCCAACTGCTCGACGAAGAAGGGGCTTTCAAACTCTCGTTGGTGGTGGAAGGTTCGTAAATACTGGGGAATAACTTGCGCCCCTCATGGGTTCTTTTAAGACCGGGAGCCCTCTCGGTGTAACCAGATTGGACCAAAAATGAATGCCCCCTTGCAACACTTTCCACTCCTTACTGCACCCGAGGCCGGTCCGGTAGCCGGCCCACTTTTAGAAACCATCGAAGCAGCGAATGGAGCGGTGCCCAACCTCTACCGAGTATTGGCTAACACGCCGGGTCTTCTTGCTACCTATGTTGATGGAGCGGCACGGTTTCGCAGCGAATCAGGCTTTACCGCCACCGAACAAGACGTAGTGTTGCTCACCCTTAGCCGCATCAACGAGTGCACCTACTGCATGGCCGCCCATAGTTTTTTGGCCGACCGGGTATCGAAAACCCCAACCGAAGTAACCGATGCTTTGCGAGACGACCGACCCTTGGCGGATCAACGCTTAGCGGCCTTAGCGGCCTTCACCCAGCACATGGTGGAAACAGCAGGTCGCCCGACTTCCGAGAATCTGCAAGATTTTTATGCGGCCGGTTTCACCGAAGCACAGGTGCTGGCCATTGTGTTGGCCGTTTCGGTCAAAACGATCAGCAACTGGAGCAACCACCTGTTCGGCACCCCAGTAGACGACATGTTCGCTGAACGAGCGTGGCAGCCTCCGGCCTACGCTTAGGCCATGGCCCGAATTTTCCCCCTTGTTGACTTTCCGGAGTCTGGATGGTTGACCCGCGAAGAAATGATCGAAGTTGACCGAATCATGATGGAAGATTTGGGTATTTCGCTAAGAAAAATGATGGAACACGCCGGCCGCCACCTAGCTACCGTAGTCCGCCTAAAGAGGAACGAACTTGGGGTCAGACCCCAGGTTCGCTCCTCGGTGTTCGTGCTGGTTGGGGCGGGAGGAAACGGAGGCGGTGGGTTGGTGGCTGCTCGGCGGCTTCATAGTTGGGGCATTCCGGTAGAAATTGTGATGGCTCGTGAACCGGAGGAGCACCAAGGGGTGGTAGCAGAGCAACTGGCCATTGCCCAAACTTTGGGAATAAGCGTGTCAACTGATGTGCCGACCTCTCCTGAAATAATTGTGGATGCCTTGGTGGGCTACTCTCTTAAGGGCCCTCTAGCGGGGCGTATTGCAGAGTTAGCGGATTGGGCCAATGCGTCCTCAGCGCCGGTCATTTCCTTGGATCTTCCCACCGGGCTGGACGCCACCAGTGGCGGTGTCGACCCCCATGCAATAAAAGCGACAGCCACTATCACGCTGGCCTTACCAAAGATTGGTTTAGCCCCTCACCGTAGATCAGGGCCGGTGGGCGACTTGTATCTCGCTGATATCAGCGTCCCCTGGCCTACCCCATCGGAAGAAAAACGAACCTCCGGTCAGACCTTAGGTTCGTTTTTTTGGGCGGAAAAAAATGGGGAAAAACTGGTGAACCCTTTTCAAAATGATGATTTGGTGCAAATATGGTAACCGAGGCCGGGAGGCAAAAAGTATGAAGAAAAAGTTTTTTTCTCGAACGAAAAACAATGAACAAAACCGTGGAGGCCCGTTGGTGACTCCCCACGAACCGGCCCCCATAGTTGATTTGGGTGAAGCCGATTTTTTTGATTCCTTAGATGGTCACGCCACCGTGGTGGACTTTTGGGCTCCTTGGTGCGGTCCATGTAAAACCCTTCACCCGGTATTTGAAGAGATCGCCCGTAAACAGGCCAGCGAAAATGTCCATTTTGTTCGAGTTAATATTGACCAAGCCCCTGGCCTGGCCTCGGCTCTGGGCGTCATGAGCATCCCCACCCTGATGCTTTGCGATCTGGAGGGCAATGAGGTAGACCGCCTCGTGGGTATGCCTAATCGCCAACGCCTTGAAGCTTTGGTGGCCCAAGCGCAGGTTTTGGCCGGTTGAGTTACTGGTGGCGCAGTGGCATTAGATAACCCACGCTAGCCACCACATAAGGAATGACGTAGTTGGCACCGGTGCGTAGCCAAGTGGCAGCAGCAATGTGGCCGTCCAACAAAGTTGACCCTTGGTTGACCAGAGTGAGCAAAGTGCCTACTACCAAAGCGATGCGAAAAGCTGTCGAAAAAGTGGCCCCTTTGGCAATAAGAATACAAGCCTCTATCGGCGTTTCCCAGGTGGGGTGGGGGTCAGCCATCTTGACCAGTGAGGCCCTCTCCAAAGGACCGCAAGCGGGCCAAAGCATCATCCGGCACCGCTAGTTGTTGATTACCCAAGGAGTTTTTAATACGGGTATAGGTTTCGGCCTCTAGGCCGCACCGGCGGCAGTCTTCTAAATGGGCAGCAAGTTTTGGGGAGCGACCTTGGTCTAAATGGCCGTCAAGGTACTGCTGCAGTAAACGACCCACCTCTTCACAGCCCATGGGTTGTTTTTTAAAACGATCAAAAAGTTTCATTGGCTGCTCCTCGGGGAAACCCCGCTTGGTTCAGATGGTCACGGATACGTTTGCGGGCTCGATGTAGCCGACTCATAACGGTGCCGGTAGGGATATCAAGCATCTCTGCCGCCTCGGCGTAACTCAACTGGTCAATGTCTACCAAGGTGACCACCTCTTTGAAGTTCGCCGGTAAAGCTGCCAGAGCCGCTTTGACTTCAGTATCGAAGGTGGCTTCCACCGTTTCGTCAGCCCGGTCGGGGCTCTCGGCCAAAGATAAAGCATCGGTGGCGCCATCCGGGTTGTTGAGCAAATGTGGTCGTTGCCGGCGGTTGCGGTTGATGTTGGTATTGCGCAAAATAGTTAAGAGCCAGGCCCGTGGGTGGCGGCCGTCAAAGCGTTCGATTCCTTTATAGGCCCGCAATAAGGTGTCTTGCACTAAATCTTCTGCATCGGGCCCGTGCCGGGTTAGCGAACGAGCTACCCGAAGTAATACTTCAATTTCGGGTAGCACCCACCGGTTGAAAGCCTCGTCTTGAGAAAGTTTGTCCGTCACGTTAAAAGGAACCCGTTATTGAAGGCAAAGTATTCCCGGGGAAGAAAAAAGCCGTTCATGGGGTTCTCTTGTCTATGCACGTTTTACGACACCTTTGGCACCGCCACCGGGTAGATGCGCTTGTTGATAATGAACTCAGTTTGACACAGAGTAGGCGGGTGGCTCGCCATATGACTCGCTGTCGTATTTGCTTTAGAAACGCTGCTCTGACCTTAGCCATCAAGAAGAGTCTCAAAAAAATTGGGAGCGGGGAATAGAGCAACTGCGGATCGGGTTCTCTTTTCTACCCGGTCCGTACCGGCAACGAAAGGAATACACAATGGATGCAAGTCTGATTCGCAAAGGTGCGCTGGCCGGAATGATCGGTGGGGCCATGATGGCTATGTTCTCTATGGTGGCTATGGCCGCCGACGGGGAAGGGTTTTGGGCCCCCGTAAATCTTATTGCCCACACCATTTGGGACGGGGCCCCGCTTAATGGGGACTTCGACTTTGGCGCTCTGGCTCTCGGTATGGGCGTCCACATGATGCTCTCTATGATGATCGGCGTGATGGCTCTCGGAGTAGCCCAACAATTTGCTACTACGTCAACGGTAGCGCTGGCCATAGGTATGGCTGTAGCGCTGGGTGCCTGGGTTGGACAAGAAGTGATTTGGCCAGAAATAGACCAAGTAGCCGCAGATGGCTACACCAACTGGGTGCTCCTGGTGGGCCATGTGATCTTCGGCATGGTTCTCGGAGCGGCCGCCGCAACCTCAGCTAACAACCATCAACCCCAACCCGTCACCTGACCGGTTGTTGGCTGTGAGGTGGGGTCGCCTAGGGGCGGCCCCACCGTAGCGTGGGGGCTAAGCCAAGCGCCGGGCCAAGCGCACGTTGACCAAGCGGCGTTCCTGATGTTGAGCCACCACCAAGGCCCCTTGGGGCACCGGGTGCTGGTCTAAAAACTGATCCACATCGGGTTGAATGTTCGGATCGACCAAGGACCGAATGCCCTCGAGTAAACGGGCAATACTGTTGGAAGGCAGCTGGCTGGAGAGGGTGCCCCAATGCTCGGTCACCGTAGCCCACACCAAGTTGCGGTGTTCGGGGTGCATAAGCGCTTGGCGAAGAATAAACGGGGCGTCCTGGGAGCGGATGCCTCCGGCGACGATTTCTTCAAGCAAGACTAGGAGCTCTTGTTGTCCAGGAAAAAGCGCCAAAGCTCGCAAGAAACGCTGCTCTTCTTGAGCAGTGGTTGCTTGGTCGGCTCGTTGGCGAAAAAGACCGAAGGTAGCAGCATCACCAAAACGGGCGGTGACGCTCACGGCGGCTGCCGTTACCGCCGGGTCAACAGCCCCGGAAGACCAAAGTTCCCGGCACCGGTCAATGGTGGGTTGATGATGGCCCAGATGACCCAAAGCACCCAAAAGAAGGCCGCGTAGTTGTTGCGTGCGTTGGTCCTCGTTGAGCGGACCAGACCAACCCAAGGTTTCGGTCATGGGGAGTAGCAAGTCAACGACCCCGCCAACCGGCCGGCCCGGTGAAAACAGGTCGAGGGTGGTCAACCCGCCCAAAATAGCTTGCCAAACCGCTAAATCGCCATCAAGAGCATAAGGCTCCATAGTCGCTACAAATTGGTGAGGGTCTTGACGTCCGGCCAAAGTTTGTGCCCACCGATCGCCAATTAAGTTGGCTCGTTCAGCCGCCGTGGTGGCCTCAGCCCCCGGCAAAGAGGAGCGATAAAAACCGGAAGCATCAGCATTGAGATTGCACAAAGGTGCATCAAGTTGCACGGTGACCGGTTGGTCGCCGGCCAGCAAAACAGATTGCGTTCCTTCGGTAGTGCGTAAACGCACCGGAACCGACCAACGTTGATCAGGTCCGTCGGGGCGATAGCGAAAGGGTTGTTGGCGCAAGGTCAACGTCTCGCCGGTTACCTCGCCGGTTACCTCGGGGTGGCCGCCTTGAAAAATCCAATCCTGCATTAAATCACCCACCGGTTGCCCCGAAACCTCCTCAAGGGCCTGCCACAGGTCTTCATTGTCGGTGTTGCCGTAAAGGTGGTCGGCTAAATATTGGCGCACCCCATTGCGGAAAACTTCTTGGCCTAAAAACTGTTCCAACATGCGCACCACGGCGGCGCCTTTTTCGTAAGTCAGCAAGTCAAACATGCCTTCGGCGTCGGCCGGGGTTTCCACCGGATACTCAATGGGCCGGGTAGCGGCCAAAGAATCAACGTCCAAAGCGGCCGCTCGAGAGGTGCCAAAACCCGTCCAGATGTCCCACTGAGGGCGAAAAGTCTCCACCGCTTTCATCTCCATGAAAGTGGCGAACGCTTCGTTGAGCCAAATGCCGTTCCACCAACGCATGGTGACCAAATCGCCGAACCAAAGGTGGGCTAGTTCGTGGCTAAGCACCGCAGCGACCGCTTCAAGTTCTTGTTGGGTGGCTTGCTCAGGGTCTACCAACAACAACACTTCTCGAAAAGTGATACAACCCAAGTTTTCCATGGCCCCAAAAGCAAAATCGGGCAAAGCCACCAAGTCGACCTTGCCGCCCGGTACGGGCAGGTCATACCAGTCGGCAAACCAGCGGAGTGAATGGGCTGCCACCTCTAAAGCAAATTGAGTGAGGTGCCCTTTGCCCGGAGGATGAATGACCCGTACCGGAATACCTCCCACATCAATGGGGTCGGTAGCGGCCAAAGGGCCCACTACAAAAGCCACCAAGTACGTAGAAAGCGCAATGGTGTCGGCAAAAACCACCCGATCTACCTGCGGAGTCAACGAAGTACGAGAAACCTCTGCGCCATTAGAAATAGCTAGCAAACCCGAGGGGGCATCCAAAGTAATACCAAAAGTGGCTTTGAAATCCGGCTCATCAAAACAAGGAAAACACCGTCGGGCATCGGTGGATTGAAACTGAGTGGTAGCCACCGTGTGGTCTTGGCCTTCGATGTTCAAGGTACTGCGGTAGAAGCCCCGCAACCGGTCATTGAGGATGCCGGAAAATTCAAGATCGATAGTCAACGGCCCGGCAGCCACTAACCCCGAAAGGGTAAGTTGCTCAAGGTCAGTATCAAGGGAGAAACCTACCGCTTGGCCGTTTACCTGAGCCGAAGAAACATTGAGTTCAATGGCGTTGAGCGTCAACTCCTTTAAGGCTTGGTCGGCGGTGGCCTCAATGCGCACCGAACCGGTGAAGGTGTGATTTTCAAGATCCGGCACCAAATGCAAGGCGTAATGCAGGGGGAGTACGGTGCGGCTTAAACGATGTGACAGCATAAAGACAGATGCTAGTGGTGGCGAAGCAGAGACTTCGTGCCACAATGGGTTTCTAATAATTTTGACCGGGGGTCAATGGTGGGTACAACAGAAAACACGGCGACTTTTGACGTGGTCGGTGTCGGTAACGCCATTGTTGATGTGCTGGCCGAAGTAGACGACGCTTTCATTAACCAGCACTCGCTGGCTAAAGGCGGCATGACCCTCATCGACGCCGACCGAGCGCTACAACTCTACGAAGCCATGCCGCCCGGGTTGGAAATCAGCGGAGGTTCGGCGGCCAATACCATGGTTGGGGTGGCCGGTTTTGGCGGGCGAGCGGCTTATATCGGCAAAGTCAGTGCCGATAGCCTCGGTGATCATTTTGGCCGAGACCTCGCCGAAGCCGGGGTTAACTTTTCGGTTCCGGGATCCCACGAAGGCTTACCCACGGCCCGCTGCTTGATTCAAGTGACCCCCGATGCGCAGCGCACCATGAATACTTTTCTGGGGGTTTCGTCGCACCTCACCCGAGACGATGTTGACCCCGAACTGGTGGCTTCGGGAGCCACGTTGTATTGCGAGGGTTACCTCTGGGATCGTGAAGTAGCCAAAGATGCTATTCGGTACGCCATGGATGCCGCTCGAGAAGCCAACCGTCGAGTGGCCCTCACCATGTCGGACCAAATGTGCGTTGATCGCCACCGCCAAGAATGGCAAACCCTGCTTGATGACCGGGTAGATGTGGTGTTTGCCAACCGATCAGAACTCTGCGCCTTTTATCAAGTTGACGATCTAGATCAGGCGGTAGATGCAGTAGCTAGTCACGTGGAGTTGGCTTTCATCACCTTGGGGCCACGAGGTTCGCTTGTCGTCAACGGATCGCAACGCATTGAGGTGCCAGCTGACGAACTCGACGGGGTAGTGGATACCACCGGAGCCGGCGACCTTTATGCTTCCGGAGTGCTTTACGGCCTTAGCCGTGGGGTAGCGCTTGAACAAGCGGGCCGCTTGGGGAGCATCGCCGCCGCCGAAGTAATCAGCCACCTCGGAGCCCGCCCGGGCGAAGATCTCGCTGAGGTAGCGCAACGTATTATCGGGTGACCCAATCAGGCACAAGAGGTCCCGGGGTATTAGCGTTACCGCTATGACTGACCAAATGATTTGTTTTGATGTAAAAGTTACTGACGGTGTGGCCACGGTAACCATGAAACGCCCCGAGCGTTTAAACACCATGATCCCCGAGTTCTGGGATGAACTGCCGGCCTTGGTGCGTGACCTTGATGCCCGAGGCGACGTACGAGCCGTGGTCATTGCCTCCACCGGTAAGCATTTCAGCGCCGGCATGGACCTGGCGGTCTTTGGTGGTGGAGCAGGCGGTAGCACCAAAGAGCGAGGCCGTACCGCAGCCAACACCCGACTCAACGTGCTGCATCTGCAAGAAACTTTTTCTGCTCTAGAAAAAGCTCGTATGCCAGTGCTGGTGGCCATTCAAGGCGGCTGCATCGGCGGAGCAGTAGACATGGTGACCGCCGCGGATATGCGCTACGCCACCGAAGACGCCTTCTTTTGTATACAAGAAATAAATATCGGCATGACGGCCGATGTCGGTACCTTGCAGCGCTTACCGAAACTGATTCCCGAAGGAGTATGCCGAGAGTTGGCTTACACCGGTCGTCGCATGCCGGCCGCCGAAGCCAAAGCGGTGGGCTTAGTAAACGAAGTGTTCCCCGACCACGAAACCATGTTGGACGCAGTACAACTGGTGGCCACCGAAATAGCCAGCAAGTCACCGCTGGCTATTTGGGGTACTAAACAAATGATTAACTACACCCGTGATCACAGCACCGCTGACTCGCTGGATCACATCGCTACCTGGCAAGCCGGCATGTTTGTAGCCGCCGACATGAAAGAATCTTTTGAGTCGCAAGCCGAAGCACGAGACAGCGATTTTGAAGACCTGTTTCCATTTCAAGGCGGCGTGGGAGCACTCACTAAAGACGATTAGTCAACATCAAGTGTAAAAATAGGTCAGACTAGGGCCATGAGGTCTTTGTCTGGCACCGAAGCACGCCGCATCGCTTTGTGGGCTCAAGGGTTTGCCGACCCTGCCCCAAAGGGCCCAGTAACGGTGCAGCACTTCAAACGCGTGATAAAACGCCTCGGATTGTTACAACTCGATTCGGTACAAGCGGTATGCCGGTCGCACTATTTGCCGGTCTACAGTCGTCTCGGGGTATACGACCAAACCACTTTAGATAAATGGCTATGGCATTCAGGAAAAATGTTCGAAACCTGGTCGCACGAAGCCTCAGTGGTGCCAGTTGAAATTGAACCCTTGTTGCGGTGGACAAAACGCGAAGCCCGCCACGGCGCTACCTGGGCCGGCCTACACAAGATGGCTACCCAACGATCGGGCTACGTTGCGGGAGTGCTGGCCGAAGTTCAGCAAAATGGGCCACTCAGCGCTTCTGACCTCAACGACCCTCGGCCCCGTCAAGGAGACTGGTGGAACGGCCGTTCAGAAGGCACCCGCTCATTGGACTGGTTGTACCGAGTAGGCGAGGTAGGTATTCGCCGCACCGACGATTTCAAAAGGCGATACGAACCTTTTGCCGGGATCATCCCGGAACACATTCGCCATCAAACCACCCCCACCGACGAAGAGGCACAACGACAACTTTTACTCATAGCGGCTCGCTGCCTTGGGATAGCTACGGCCAGCGATCTGGCTGACTATTTTCGGATGAAACTCCGGGTGGTGCGCCCTCGCCTGGCCGAGTTACTAGAAGAACGGTTGCTGCTTCCCGCAGAAGTAGAGGGCTGGGATGAGCCAGCGCTGGTGGTCCCTCGGGGGCCAAAGGCCGACCCAGTAAAGGCTCGAGCTTTGTTGTCGCCGTTTGACCCAGTGGTGTGGTGTCGACCTCGCGCCGAGCGACTGTTTGGCTTTCATTACCGCATAGAAATCTATGTGCCGGAAGCCAAACGAAAATACGGTTACTACGTATTGCCCTTTCTCCTCGGTGATCAGTTGGTGGCTCGGGTAGACCTTAAAGCCGAGCGAACCACCGGCCGGTTGTTAGTAAAAGGCGTTTATGCAGAAACCGGCGTAGCGAAAGAAAAAGTTGCTCGGGAACTTTCAAAAGAACTCAAGCGGCTGCAAAAGTTTCTCGGGCTGCAAGAAACCGTGGTGAAGCGCCGCGGCAACTTGGCCAGTGCCCTCCGGTCTTTTAGTAAATAGCTAGCGGCGAGCGTTGCGCCACTGAGCGTAAGAAACCAAGTGACCGAGGGCTTCTACCGCACGATCGGCGGAGGCGTAACACAACCGGCCTGAGTCTTTGACGGCCTGCACCATCGGGTTTCGCGGATCTGTTGCGGCGATTTCTGAAGCCACCAACACTGGGGTGTGGTGTTTGCTTGATGCCTCGGCCGCTGCTTCGGCGTAGCGGCGTTCTTGACGCTCATGAAAATCCACAATGCGCTCAAGGCCGTGATCGGGGTAAAAAGGGCCCAACCGGGTAAGCGCTGCGGTGTTGCCTTGAATGCCTAGGCCCAGTTGCACAATGGCATCAATGTCGGGGTGGGCGGCCGCCAGGTTAAGTATTTCCGGAATGGTGTCCCGAGTTTCTCCGCCGGCAAAATCCACCGGGTTGTTACGGCTCCAACGTGGGGGAAGGAGTTGGTCAATGCTGGCCTGGAGATCTTTAGGTAGAGGCGCCAAGTTGAGTCGGCGGTGGCGGGTAATGGCATCAGCGGTAATGACCCCCCAGCCTCCTGCCGTGGTCAGTACCAAGGTTTGACCACCCAAAGGGAGGGGTTGGGTAGCCAAGGTAGCGGCCGCTTCGAAAGCGCTTTCAATGGTGGCGGCCCGAACCAAGCCGGCTTGGCGGGCCACCCCGTCAAAAACCCGATCGTTGGTGGCTAGCGAGCCGGTGTGTGAAGCGGCCGCTTTTTGCCCGCCACTGGTGGCACCGCCTTTAACCACCACCACCGGCAGGTGGGGGGTGATTTTTCGAACCCGTTCGGCAAACGCTCGGCCATCTTTGAGGCCTTCGATGTAGCAAAGAGCGACATCGGTTTCGGGGTCGTCGGCAAACCATTCGAGATAATCGGCCAACGAAGTGGCTGCTGCGTTACCAGCCGAAACGGCGCGACTAATACCGATACCGGTTTGGGTGGCGTAGTTTTCGAACGCCGAAACAAAGTTGCCGGATTGCGAGGCCACACCGATGCGACCAAGGGGCGGGTAAGGAGCAACGATTTGTGCACAAAGGCCTACCGGGGGAGAAACCAGGCCTTGCCCATTGGGGCCCGCCAGCACAAGGCCTAAATCGTTTGCTAAAGCCACTATCCGAGCTTCAGCCTTGGCGCCTTCGGGGCCGGCTTCGGAATACCCGCCGGTTACCATGAACACCGCTTTGATGCCGCGAGCGGCGGCGGCCCTTAGGAGTTCTTCGTTGGCGTCAGGTGGCGTGCAGACCACCAAAAGTTCGGCGGCGTCTTGCGGTACTTCATCCAAAGAAGCAATGACCGGTTGGTCGAGCAAAGTGCCAGCCGAACGGCCCAAAGCAAAAATCTGACCCTGGTAGCCGCAAGACAAAAGGTTGTGGAGGACTACAAAACCGAACTTGCCGGGATGGCTCGAAACACCGGCCACCACCACACCCGAGGGTTCAAAAAGAGGGGAGAGGTTACGGGTCATGATTGAGCCTCGGCCACCTCAACGAGAGCATCAACGGCTACCGGTTGGCCGTCGGTCACGATGAGCGGGTTCAAGTCAACAGAAACAATGTTGGGGTCCTGAGCGAGGGTGCTTAAGGCGCAAAGAATGCTGACCAGCGTGGAACGGTCCACCGCAGGTTCACCGCGAAAAGCACCCAACAACGTTTGTGACGCCAGGTCATCAATGAGTTCCTGGGCATCAAGGGGGCTTAAGGGGGCCAAGCGAAAGGCCACATCGCCGATGGCTTCGGCTAATACCCCACCCACGCCCAGCATGACGCAGGTCCCGAACTGATCATCGCGTACCAAGCCGGCAATCAACTCTCGATTGCCGGTCACCATAGGAGAGATAAGTAAATTCACTAGGCCATCTTCGGGAAGGGCGGCGGCCAACAACTCGGCGGCGGCCGCCTCAACCGATGCAGCATCGGTCAATTTTAAGCGCACCAAGCCACGTTCGGTTTTGTGCGCAATAGCGTCACCGCACAATTTTACGGCAACGGGAAAGCCCAAAGTTTGAGCGGCCTGGGCTGCTTGTTGGGCGGTCTCAGCACTGGCCCACGAAGAAACCAATACTCCGGCGTCCGCTACCAAAGTGCGGGAGTGGGCTTCAGAAAGAGTAGGCACGAATAGTTTTTCTAGCAGGCCAGCGCGGTTGGGCTCTACATGGGCCAATGTGCGAGACTACAGACATGCCCTGGATTGAGACCGTACCCGATGACCAATGGACCGAAGGCGCCTTGGCGGAGATGTTCCCTCAGGTCGTTGACCAGCAGTCTGGCCGGGTGGATCACATCATGGCCGTGCATTCATTGAACCCGCAAGGCATGCAAGCCCATCAGTATCTTTATGCCTCGGCCATGTCCGGCACCAAAACTTTACGCAAGGTAGAACGCGAGTTGGTGGCCTTGATGGTGAGTTTGGAAAACCACTGCCACTATTGAATTGTTCACCATCGACGCGGTCTGCGTCGCTTACTTAAAGATGATGAGTTGCTGGCGGCCGTTGAAAGCGATTGGGCAACGGCTGGCCTTTCGCCGCAACGCCAAGCCATGCTGGCTTTTGCCCTCAAGTTGACGGTGACCCCCGGTCAAATGACCGAAACTGATGCCGGAATGCTCACGGCGGTTGGTTTTACTGATCGAGACATTCTTGACATTGTTGAAGTAACGGCTTACTTTGCTTACGTCAACCGCCTCGCCGATGGTCTCGGCGTCGAACCTAACGAATCCTGGTACGAGAGCTAGAGCGACAAAGAATCACCGGTGATGTAGGTGGCCAAGGTTTGGGGAGACACCACCACCACAGGGAGGGTCACGTCATAAAGTTCGGCGGCCACGATGGCCCCGAGAGCCACAATGGCATCGGGGTGTTCCATAATGATGGCGGCCGGAGCAGTGCCGCAACGAATGGCCTCTAAAAGTACGGCACTGGCAGAACTAGAACCTCGACCCGAGGGCATAACCAACATGGTGCCGCTTATCGACATCCCAACTTGAGGATGGTGTTGATCAATGATGCGTCCGGTAGCGGCATCTAAGCCACCCCACAGGCTCAACGGCTCATCAAGACGCAGCACCAAACCCTCGGCTTGGCCTGGGCAAAGAAAATGCGGGAAGTCAGCCATTAGCCCACAGGCTTTCATCCACGGTCACCACGCCGTTTATTGCAGAGTTAACGCATTCTGCGGTACTGGCCAAGGTCACCTCCACCCCAAGGTTGCTAGGGGCGTAATAAGCCCACTTGGCCGAGTCGGTCATGGCCGGGCCAGTGCCGCCGCTCAACGCCGGAGACAAATAAGTGCAGGTATCGACCACCACGGTCACCCCTGCTGCTTCCAGCGTGCCCAACCAACCTCGCAGTTGCAGTTCGTGATAAATACCTCGCCCAGTAGAAACTAAAAAATTCACCGAAGGATGTACCTGGCGGCCGGACAACAACGGAACCAAAACAGCAAACTCGTCCAACGAATAGTGCGGTGTCCCCAAACACACCGACCCCAAAGAAAGACCGGTAGCGGTAGAAAGCGAAGCACGGGTTTCATTTAGGTCAGCCAACGAAACCTGCGTTACCTCTAGCGGGTCAACGCCACCCAAGGCCTCAGAGAGCGTAGGGGCCTCTGGGGTGCTGCCTACCATATGAAACATCCCGATGCCCCCGGAGGAAGCCGCCGCCGCCCCCAAAGACTTCAAACGATGCTCCGGCTGGCCACCGGGCACCCCAGTAACCACCGGAACCTGCACCCCAGTAGTCGCCCCCACCAGCGCCCCCAACACCGGAAACAACCAATCGGAATCCAACAAAGCAGAGGGAAGACCAGACACATCAAAGACTCGTCTGGCCCGACGGTTTTCTTGCAAATGCAAACCAGCAGCAGGAGCGCGCCCCGTGATAGCCGCGCAAATATCAATGAAATCGCCGTAACGGTCGGTTCGCGCCCCCAACACCGAGTTAGCGAAAACAATGGCGTTGGACTCCGCCCAAGCCACATGCTGCCCAAAACCCGGCCGCTCATTAAGTTGGTAAGGGGCGCAAGTCCAAGTGGGCTGACCACCCAAACCTTTGTAGCACTCAGTCAAAAGCCGACTCTGCTCAGCCTCTTTGGGGTCACCGGTAAAAAGATCCGGGTGCAATAAATCCAGCGAAGAAACATTAAGCGTGGTGGGCACCTTTACCGAAGCACCCAAAGCCAGCAAACGTTCGGCGAACGCCAAAGTGGAAGGCCCGTGGTAGAGGCAAGAATCCACATGCGCACCCGAAATAGTTAGGAGTTGCTCGGCTTCTAATGCCTCCGCCAAACGCACCACAATGCGCATAGCCATTTGCGCACCCGGCCCAGAGCCACCGTCAAGTAACTGCTGGTCTTCGGCAGTGAGGTGCAACGGCATGACTACCCTTGGTCAATAAGAGCGTCGTAGCCCGGTTTGATGACCTCATTGATGAGGTCAAGCCGCTGATCAAAGGGCAAAAAAGCGCTCTTCATGGCGTTGATGGTGAGCCAACGAAAATCTGGTAAACCCCAATTAAAAGATTCGTGAAGAGCCATCATCTCGGAGGTCATAGAAACGTCGCTCATCAAGCGATTGTCGGTATTTAAGGTGACACGAAAACCCAACGACCGCAACAAACCAATGGGATGGTGAGCGATACTTTCAACCGCACCAGTGTGCACATTAGAAGTAGGGCAGAGCTCTAAAGGAATACGGCGGTTGCGCACAAAGTTCGCTAAACGCCCCAATTTGGGTTGACCATCACGATCAAAGGTGATGTCATCAACAATGCGCACCCCGTGGCCCAAACGTTCCGCTCCACAAAACTGCACCGCCTCCCAAATGGAGGCCGGGCCAAAAGCTTCCCCGGCATGAATGGTGAAATGAAAGTTCTCTCGCTGCAAATATTGAAAAGCCTCCAGATGCAAAGTTGGGGGGTAGCCCGCTTCTCGACCAGCAATATCAAAACCCACCACACCTTGGTCACGGTGACGAACCGCCGCCTCGGCCACCGCTAAAGAATCTTGCGAAGTTCGCATGGCCGTAACGAGCGTGCCAATAATGATCCCCGACTCTGCGCTGGCTTGATTAAAACCTTCGGTGGTGGCTTCAATGACCTCATCAAGCGATAAGCCTTCCGCGGTCATCAACGACGGGGCATAACGGATTTCGGCATAAACCACTCCATCGGCTGCTAAATCTTGTCCGCATTCGTAAGCCACCCGTCGACAAGCGTCGGCCGTTTGCATCACCCCCACGGTGTGTTCAAAAGTTTCCAAGTACAGGCCAAGGTCTCGACGGTCTGCGCCTAAATGAAACCATTGGGCAAGTTCTGCAACGTCAGTAGAAGGAAGCCCTTGGTAGCCGTATTGGTCGGCTAACTCAATAACGGTGGCGGGGCGAAGACCGCCATCGAGGTGATCATGAAGCACCACTTTGGGTGTTTGGCGCAGAATTTCTAAATCAAGGTCCATGGTTCAGCCTAGCCACAACTAGCGAAGAGGAATCACGAAAAACCGCGAAACGGGAGGTCGCGAGGCCTTTGTAGCCAATTGTCAGCGGCGTATTGAGTAGTTCCGTCAATGATGTGCAAGGTATAAGCCCGCCGGGCCGTCGTTGACTTATTGGGTGCGCTCCAGTGGGGGAGAAGCCCCGAAAAGGCCACCAAAGTGCCAGCTTTTACCTCCACCGGAACCAGTTGCTTCATGTCGTAAGGAGTGGGGTCAAGCACCTCGGTGACCGTGCCCGAAGCGGTTAAACGAGAACGACTCCGTACCGGTTTGGTATGGCCACTAGGAAGCACCCACAAACACCCGTTGTCCACCGTGGCGTCGTCTAAAGCAAACCAAAGGCCAATCACCGACGGTGGATCGGTCCATAAAAAAGTGTGATCGGTGTGGCAGGCCACCTCGCCGCCAATACGCGGGGGCTTAAAAATAATCATGGACTGTAGAAGCAAAGGATCAGCCACCCCCAGTTGACTCACCAAATTGGCGAGGTCTGGGGTTCGAGAAAAATGGTCAAAGGTTGGGTCAAGATCGTGCATTGCGTGACCAATTTTGTTCAGCGCTTCTGCAAAAGGAACACAGAGTTTTCCGTCCGCATCAAAAGCGCCATCTTCAAAAAAAGGCCGGATGGTGGCTCCCGAAGAAAGAAACCACTCATCTTGTGCATGGCTTTGTTCGGTGGTAGAAAAAATTGTGGTGGACTGCGGCGAGAGATGGTTGGCGAAGCCGGCAACCAAGGCATCGATTTGAGTGTTCAGGCACGCCAACGATTGCTGATCCACGAACTCAGGAAAAACTAAAAAGCCATTGTTGTTCCATGAAGATCGGTGTTCTTCGGTCAACCCGCCCATTAGTAAAGAATCTTGGCGAAGAAGTCCTTAGTGCGTTGCTGCACAGGACTAGTGAAAACCTCTTCCGGGGGGCCCACCTCAACAATTTCACCTTCGTCAATAAACACCAAACGGTCAGCGGCAGCACGAGCAAAACCCATCTCATGGGTAACTACCACCATGGTCATGCCCTCAGCGGCCAAACCCAGCATGACGTCAAGCACCTCTTTAACCATCTCGGGGTCCAAAGCCGAAGTCGGTTCATCAAAAAGCATTACTTTGGGCTCCATGGCTAACGAGCGAGCAATAGCCACCCGTTGTTGCTGGCCACCAGAAAGTTGACGAGGGTAAGCGTTTGCTTTTTCCGGGATACCCACTCGAGTGAGTTGCCGTAAAGCGATTTCGTTTGCCTCTTCTTTGCTGTACTTGCGCACTTTTCGCAAAGCCAAGGTCACGTTTTCGAGCACGGTGAGATGAGGGAAAAGGTTGAACTGTTGAAAAACCATGCCCACTTCGGCGCGCACCGCATCAATATCGGTTGCTGGGTCAGTTAACTCGTGGCCATCAACGACTACCGAACCCTCGGTGGGGATTTCCAATAAGTTGATGCAGCGCAACACCGTGGATTTTCCAGACCCACTAGGCCCCACAATGACCACTACTTCGCCTTCGTTGATCTGAAGGTCAACGTTACGCACGGCATGAATTGTCTTGTCGAAAGTTTTAGAAAGCCCAGTCAAAGTGATCATCTCAGCGCTGCCCCTTCCGGTCGCGGCTCATTCGCCGCTCAAGGACACCCAACAACAAAGAGAGGCTGAGGGTCAAAATTAGATAGATGAAGGCCACCACAAAGTAACCCTCGCGAAACTTAAAAGTGCTGGCCGAAAATTGGCGGGCTCGTTGAGTGATCTCAAGTACCCCCAACACAGAAAGAAGCGAGGTGTCTTTCAAAATAGCAATGAAATCATTGCCCAACGGAGGGATGATGGCTCGCATGGCTTGAGGAAGCACTACCGAGTTCATGGACTGCCGGCGAGTCAGCCCCAGCGAGCGGCCGGCTTCGGTTTGGCCAGGAGGAACCGACTGAATGCCTCCACGAAAGATTTCAGCCATGTAAGCCCCATAAATAAGGGCCAAGGTTACGGTGGCCCGCATTTGGAAAGAAAGGTCAAAAGTCCATCCAAACCAAGCATCTAAACGGCTATTAATGGCTTCGCTGGTTTCAGGAACCACAATTAAAGCCACGGTAAAAATAAGCGGCAAAATAGGTATACCGCGAATGAACTCAACGTAAGTGCGGGCCACGTTGCGGAGCACCACGTTGCGTGAAAGTTGCCCCATGCCGGCCAACAGTCCGATTATCAGGGCAATGGCGAAGGCCTGCAAAGTCGAAATAATGGTGATGCGCAAACCGGGGATAATGCGGTCCCAAGCCAAGTCATAGTTTTCATTGGTGGCGATTTGCCACCCCATCCAAAGTAAAATGGCAAAGATCAAGGCACCCCACCAAGGGAAGGTATCCCACCAAGGGCGCTCGTCGCTCAGCTGTTTTTTGCGTGCCGGAGCTTTTGCCGGTGCTTCGGATGTCACGAAATTTTCTCCCGATATTCAGAATCAGAGTGTTAGAGAAGCACCCTACTTGCTAAACACAAAGGGCCGGGGAGCGACTGTTGTCTGCTCCCCGGCCCTGTTGTTTACTTAATGTTTATTCGTCGCCGAATGAGTATCCGGTGGATTGTGAACCGTCCATAAGGGCGGCATCAAGCGCAATAATCATGTCTTGAATCTCCTGCGAAACGCTGGAGTCAAGATCGTGATGCGGCGCCAAGCCAACTGAGCCAAAGAAGTTGCCGGAGGTTTCGTTACCTTCAACAAAAGCAGCAATCAGGTCAGTAACACCGGGGGTGATCATCTTCATAGCGCTGGTCACCAAGCACGGATGTGCTTCGGGCACGGTGTACCACTGGTCGGAGTCAACGCCGATGCAGAACGCACCTGCTTCGCCGGCTACCTCAATGAGGGCGCCGTTACCGGTTTTACCACCGGCACCGAAGACAACGTCTGCGCCAGAATCCATGGCTTGACGAGCGGTAGTTCCACCCCATTCAGGGTCGGTGAAAGCAATGTCGAACCCACCAGGATGGTAGGTCTTGATTACTTCAATGTCTGGGTTGATGTGGGCTGCGCCGTTGGCGTAACCGGCACCGAAGGCCTGTACTGGTGGAACCAGGTTGGTTCCCAATACGGCTGCGATAACCCCAGTCTCAGAGAGGCTGGCTGCTAAAGCGCCGGCCAAGAAGCCAGCTTTGTCTTCGGGGAACATCAAACCAACCACGTTGGCGATTTCTTCACCTTGGAACTGGTCAACACCAATGAAGTAAACATCGGGGTAGTTTGCCGCAGCTTCAATAGTTGCTTCGCCCATACCGAAACCAACGGTGACAATGATTTCACAGCCAGCATCAGCGAACATGCCAATGTTGTTGGCGTAGTCCTTAGCGTCTTGGGTTTCGATGTAATCCACCGAAGCGCCAGCTGCTTCAGCACCCGCTTGGGCGCCTTCCCATGCGGACTGGTTGAACGACTTGTCGTCAACTTGACCCACATCGGTAACCAAACCAATGCAGTGATCACCAGCAGCTTCTTCGTCTTCACCGTAAACGCCATCTTCAATGTCGTCGTAGGTCAAGGAGAAAGAGTCGGTGAAGTACTTAGCAGCCAAGTTTTCCAAGGTGCCGTCGGCGATCATGGATTCCAAAGCGGCATCAAAGGCGGCAACAAGGTCGCTGCCCTTAGGGAAAATGAAAGCCAAAGGATCGGCAGCCAAAACTTCGTCAACTAATTCAACGTCGTCTGGGTTTTCGCCTTGGTAACCGTTGCCGGCTACGTCATCCATGATCACGGCGCACACGTCGCCAGAGATCAACGCTTGTACAGCAAAACCGAACTGCTCAAAAGCCACTACACGGTTTTCGCCAACAACTTCAATGGCTACGTCGTAGTTTGTGGTACCGGTTTGTGAACCAACGTTGCAGTCAGAAGCCTCAAGATCGGCTTTTGAGGTGATTTCGGTACTGCCCTTAGCGACCAAAATCTTTTGGTCGGTGCTGATGTAGCTAATGGAGTAGTCCACTACTTGTGCACGTTCTTCGGTAACCGAAATACCGTCGGCAGCCAAGTCGAACTGGCCTTCGGAAACAGCAATGATCATGCCGTCCCAAGCGAACTCTTGATAGTCGGGGGTGCAGTTGATACGAGCACAAATTTCATTAATTGCGTCGTAGTCCCAACCACCGGCTTCGCCAGTTGCGGCATCAATGTAGTTGAAGGGAAGATAAGCGTTTTCGATAGCCACGGTGACCGTGCGGCCACCAAGGTCAGGAAGGCCGCTTTCGGCTTCAGTTGTCTCTGGCGCGTCATCAGCAGCAACCGTGGTTGGTGCAGCTGTGGTGGCCGGGGTTGCGGTGTCGTCGCTTCCGCACGCCGTGGCTAGTAAGGCAAAGCCCAACAGCACAGCGAGCAGACGCATCATTTTGTTGCTCATGAATCCCTCCGGATCCTCATAGGTGGCTGAGACAGGCTTATACAAAAAACCTGAATTGGATAAGAACGGTACCGGGAAGAGTCGCTTTTCGCATCCTAAGCGGGGAATCCCTTGAAGGCGTGGGGAGAAATGTTGTGTCCACTAGCCTTGCCTTAATGAAACGTACGAGATATTTGGCCGACACTGTGGTGACCTGCGATGAAAAGCAGGCAGTTTTTTCGCCGGGTTGCCTGGACATAGAGGGAAATAAGATCGTGTGGGTGGGTGCGCCGGAAGACGCTCCCGAGGTTTTAGACGTTGAGGCCCACCAGGTTGGCGGGTTATTAATGCCCGGCCTGGTTAACGCTCACGCCCACACCCCCATGACGCTGGTACGAGGAGCGGGCGACGGCTTGCCTTTGTGGCGGTGGCTTACCGAAGCCATGTGGCCCCGTGAAGGACGCATGATCCCCGAAGACGTGTGGTGGGGGATGACCCTTGGGTCGGCAGAGATGCTCAAGGCAGGGGTCACCACCAGTTGCGAAATGTATTTACACGAAGAAGCCTTGGTGGAAGCAGCGCAGGCTTCTGGTGCACGTTTGGTCATGACCCCCGGCGTGGTGTCGGCTTTACATCCCGATAATTCAGGCACCCAAAGAGGCCAAGAAATTGCCGACTTTCATGCGAAATACCATGACCCGCAAGGACGGATCACCATTGGGGTAGGGCCACACTCCGCTTACGACCTCGGGGTAGAGCGAGTGGCAGAGTTGGCGGAGTTAGCTCGTCACCTTAACACGGTGCTGCACATCCATTTGGCAGAAACCACTCAGGAAAGCGAAGACCTCGAGCAGCGCTACGGCCAAAGCGTGGTACGCACCCTGGCCGATCATGGAGTATTTGATGGCCAGGTGTTGGCCGCCCATTGCGTTTGGGTAGATGACCAAGACATCAAAATTCTGGTTGACCATCAGGTAGCGGTTGCCCATTGCCCGCTTTCCAATATGAAGTTAGGTTCGGGCATTGCCCCGCTAGTAGCGATGCGCCAAGCCGGGATAACGGTGGCTTTAGGTACCGACGGGCCGGCCTCCAACGACACGCTTGACCTTTGGGAAGAAGTAAAGTTCGCTCCATTTTTGGCCCGAGTGTCTGCCTTAGACGCCACACTGCTTAACCCGCAAGAAACTTTGTCTATGGCCACCCGAGAAAGCGCTCAAGCGGTGGGCCTAACCTCGGTGGGGAGTTTGGCTTCCGGCATGACGGCCGACTTTATTCGCCTTGACATGGAACACCCAGCGTTTGTCCCAGTAACCGAAACAGCAGAATTAATGGCCCATATTGCCTGGTCAGGTTCAAGCCGCTCGGTTACCGACGTGTGGGTAGACGGCCAACCGGTAGTGGCCGACAGTCAGATACTTACCGTTGATGAAGAAAAAGCACGGGCCGAAGTGCAGCACCGAGCACAACGATTGGCGGCTTCGTGAGCCAAAGATTTACGGCCGATGCGGTGGCTGACGCCTTAGGCCTGGTTCCCCTACCTGAAGAAGGCGGCCGTTGGAAACAAACACTGCTTGATGAGCGTTCAAGTGCCATCTATTACTTGTTGACCAAAGGCGACTTTTCTGCATTGCATTGTTTGAACGGCGACGAGGTTTACCACTACTACGCCGGAGCTCCCGCACAAATGTTGCTGCTTTTTCCGGGTGGGCTAGTGGAAGAACCAGTTCTGGGCGCTGACCTAGTGGCCAGTCAGCATCCTCAACTGGTGGTCCCTGCCGGAATCTGGCAAGGATCCGCTACCCAAGGTGAGTGGACGCTGTTGGGCACCACCATGGCGCCGCCCTACACCGAAGAAGGCTTCACCCTTGGCAAAAAAGAGCAACTTATTTCTGGCTGGCCGCAAGCCAACGAACGAATTAAACAACTCACTCGAAATTAATTTTACCAAGTTGGTCGAGCGAGAATGCCGCCATCTACCACGAGGTCGGTGCCCGTAACCCAAGAGGCTTGTGACGAGGCCAAAAAGGCCACGGCTTCGGCCACATCTTGCGGAGTGCCGAGTCGTCGCAGAGGAGCAGCGGCCTCCCAACGAGCCACCCCCTCAGGCCAACGCTCCGCCAGCGTTCCATCATCGATAAGCCCAGGAGAAACCGAGTTAACACGAATATTTTTTGACCCCAACTCAAGGGCCGCTGAACGGGTAGCCATCAAGAGCCCGGCTTTGCTGGCCGCGTAATGGGCATGACCTTCGGCGGGTTGGTGGCCCTCTATAGAGGCGATGTTCACCACAGCCCCACCACCTTGTTGTGCCATGAGGGGGGCGACGGCTCGGGTAAGTAGATGAGCAGCCCGCAGGTTGGTGGCCAAGAGGGCATCCCACCGGTCAGCATCAAGATCAGCCCACGGCGCAACAGTTTGCAAGGCGGCGTTGTTGACGAGAATAGTTAAGGGGCCAGCCACCGTTGCTGCTTCCGCCACCAAGGCCTCAATGCTCTCTGAGCAAGCAAGGTCTGCTGTTAACATCGGTGCACCTATTTTTTTGGCTAAGGCAGCGGCCCGGTCGGTTTTGTTGTGGACAGCCAGCACTACCCGAGCGCCACCTTTGTGCAGGCGTTCGGCAATAGCGGCGCCGATAGCGCCATTGCTGCCAGAGATTAAGGCGGTTTGTTGGTCAAATGTTTGCGGCACAGGTGCTACCAATTGTTGGGGGATAAGGATCAAGAGTCGGTTACGGTATTTATTCTTGTATCTCTACACCTTGAGGGTACCCAAATGACCAACGCAGTTCAGAACCCATTCACCGTGAACTACGTAGATGGGGTAGTGATCTTGCTGGATCAAGCGGCGCTACCCGCCAAAGAAGAATATATCCACTGTACAAACTGGCAACGAGTGGCGAGAGCAATAGCCGACCTTGAGGTACGAGGAGCACCCGCTATTGGGGTAGCGGCCGCTTTTGGTATGGCGCTGGCCGCAGAAGCATCAACCGCCGTATCGGGTGAAGACCTGTTGGCAGAACTAACGCAAGTAGGGGAGGCCCTCAACGCCACCCGACCCACGGCGGTCAACCTGGCATGGGCGCTTGAAGTGGTATTGCGAGAAGCCCGCCAAGCCCCTCAAGAACGCTCCGCAGTGGTAGGAGCAGTGGTGGCCTGTGCTCGACGATTGCATGCCGAAGACCTCGCCACTTGTAAGGCCATTGGTGACAACGGGGCCGAGTTGTTAGCCGGGGCCAGCAATGTGATTACTCACTGCAACGCTGGGGCTTTGGCCACCGTGGGCTACGGCACTGCATTAGGGGTGATCCGATCCGCGCAGAAAACTAATCCTGGTCTGCACGTGTGGGTAGATGAAACCCGCCCGGTGCTTCAAGGCGGTCGATTAACCGCTTTTGAGTTAGGACGAGACGGCATTGATTGCACGGTGATCGTGGACGGGGCTGCGGCTTCGGTTCTGCGAGCCAGCGACGTTGGGGCAGCAGTAGTAGGAGCGGACCGCATCGCTGCTAACGGAGACGTCGCCAACAAAATCGGCACCTACGGTTTGGCCATTGCCGCCCGCCACCACGGGGTGCCTTTTTACGTGGCGGCGCCGTTGTCGACCATTGACCCCAACACGCTGAGTGGCCAAGAAATTGAAATCGAGCAGCGACCAGCAGCCGAGGTGGCGCAATACCGTGGGGCGGCAATTACTCCCGAATCTGCTCAGGTATACAACCCAGCGTTTGATGTAACGCCGGCTGAGTTGGTAGACGGCATCATCACCGAAGTAGGAGTATTGCGAGCCCCTTACGATGTGTCTATCGCTGCAGCCTTTGGCAGTTAAAGAGGTTAAGCGTTAGCGCTTCCCGAGGCCATAAGTTGGCCTATCTGGTTGCGGGTGAAATCTTCGGCGTTGCCGATAGCCACGAGGCGGCCTTGATAGATGACCCCAATGCGGTCAGACAGGCTCATTATTTCGTCGAGTTCCGCTGATACAAGAAGAACAGCAATGCCGTCGTCGCGCTGGTCAACAAGTTGTTGGTGGACAAACTCAATGCTTCCCACATCGATACCGCGTGTGGGTTGAGCGGCTACTAAAAACTTTGCGTTTTGAGAGAACTCACGAGCGGCAATTACTTTTTGTTTGTTGCCACCAGAGAGGGTGCGTAGCGGAGAATTGATAGAAGCAGTACGTACGTCGTATTCGTCTACAAGTTTTTGCGCTTCGTCCTTGATGGCGCCCGTTTGACGAATGGCCCGGCGAGCGAATGGTGCCTTGAAATAACGGTTGAGTACCAAGTTGTCAGCCACCGAGTGAGGCCCTACCAAGCCGTGCTTTTCACGATCTTCAGGCACATGGGCCACCCCTTGTTCGCTTATTTCTCGCGGACTGCAACCGGTCAGTTCGGTGTCTTCAAGCATTATGGAACCAGAGATTGTTTGCCGTAGCCCGGTAATGGCTTCAACCAACTCGCGTTGACCGTTGCCCTCTACCCCGGCGATTCCAAAAATTTCCCCAGCGTGAACGGCTAAGGAAAGGCCATCTACTGCGGTTTGCGCACGGTCGTCGAGGGCCTTTAGCGAATCAATGGTGAGTACCGGTGCCCCCGCTTTTGCTTCGCCCTTAGCGATACGTAAAATCACTGAACGGCCAACCATCATTTCGGCTAGTCCCGCTTGGTCGGTCTCGGAGGGGTCTATGGCGCCCACAACTTTGCCGCGTCGCATGACCGTCACATGGTCGGCCACGGCCATTACCTCACGCAGTTTGTGGGTAATGAAAATAATTGCGACGCCTTCGGCAGCTAGGTCGCGCAGCACCTCAAGTAGGTGATCTGTTTCTTGGGGGGTCAGCACCGCAGTGGGCTCATCAAGAATCAGCACATCGGCTTTGCGGTAAAGGGAGCGCAAAATCTCCACCCGCTGCTGAGTGCCGATAGGCAGGTCTTCCACAATGGCCCGAGGATCAACCTCTAAGCCATAGCGTTTACCTAGCGCTTCGACTTCATCGTAAGCTTTTTCAAGATCTAATATCCCACGCTTTTTGGTGGGTTCATGACCCAAAACAATGTTCTCGGTGACCGACAGCACTGGTACAAGTTGAAAGTGTTGGTGCACCATGCCGATGTGCCGGTCAATGGCATCATGTGGGCTGTTCATCTCTACTTTTTCTCCGGCAATACGGATTTCACCTTCATCGGCGTGATAGAGGCCAAATAATACGTTTACTAAGGTGCTTTTACCGGCCCCGTTTTCGCCGAGAAGAGCATGGACCTGCCCTTTTTCTACGCGGAAATCGATGTTTTCGTTAGCCACAATTGGGCCAAAGCGTTTGGTGACGCCGATCGCTTCAATAGCGGGAGTTGTTTGGTTTTCGTTCATTCTCGTGAGTAGGGCTGCCCAATGGCGGCCGGTGGTCGGGCCCGACCGACAACGCCGGCCAAGACAATGATGGTTACAACAAAAGGAATCATGCCCACGAACTGTGGATGGTCGGTAAACCAACCACGGAACTGGAACTGGGTTTGAATGGCGTTGGTGTAGCCAAAGAGCAGAGCAGCTCCCCATGCGCCGACCGGATTCCAACGGCCAAAGATCATGACCGCTAAGGCAACGAACCCTTTACCGTTGGTCATGTTGCGTTCAAAGGAACCCACTGCTTCAAGGCTTAAGTAGGCGCCGGCCAGACCAGCGATTGCTCCAGCAAGAATAAGGTTTAGGTAACGCATTTTAGCGACGGAAATACCTACGGTTTCTGCCGCGCTGGGGTGTTCGCCTACTGCTCGGGTACGCAAGCCCCAGGTGGTGCGAAACAAGGCGTACCAGACTGTGGGCACCAGCAGCAACGAAAGATAGGTGATAGGGCGGTTAGAGAAGAAGACTCGTCCCAAAACTGGTATGTCGGACAAGAACCAAAGGTCGACCATGGGGGTTTTTCCGGGCAAGGTGTAGCCCTGCTGGAAAAAGAAACTGGTGACCCCTAAAGCAGCAATGTTGAGCACCGTACCGGCAATGATTTGATCGCCTTGCAGGCTTACCGAAAGGCCAGCCAGCGAAGCCCCCATCAACATGCCGGTGGCAATGCCCGCCAGCACACCGAGTAAAAGGCTTTGTGTTTCGGCGGCCACCATAAAGCCGGTAAAGGCCGACATAAGCATTTGGCCTTCGATGCCGATATTGATGACCCCTGAGCGCTCGCCGAGCATGCCGCAAAGGGCACCCAAAAGAAGCGGGGTTGATTGGCGAAGGGTGGAGGCCAAAATGGCGGTGGTTTGTGCCTCTTTGAACTCTCCGGTGAACAAAGTAAAGCCAATGATGGCGACTACGGTAAAAATCCACCAACGGCGTTGATAGAGGAGACTGGTTAATGCGCTCATGCCGACCCCCAACTGCTACCCACCGAAAGCTCGTTCTCATCGCTGTCTTTAAAGAACCAGCGAACCAAAATCGGGGTGGCTACAAAGAGCAGCATTAAAGCCTGGATGATGTCGGTAATTTCTGGAGAAACGTCGGCTTTGAATTGCATGATGGCTCCGGAGGCTTCCATGGCGCCGATCAAAATGGCGGCGGGAATGACTGCAAGAGGATGGGTGCGGGCCAGCAAGGCAACGGTGATGCCGTTGAAACCCAAGCCAGCGTTAAAGCCCGGCTCGTAACGCCCGACCACCCCTAAGGTTTCGATAGCGCCCCCCATGGCGGCTAAGAAACCGCTGATGGTCATGGTCAAAACCACGATGCGTTTTACCGAGATGCCTGCGTACTTAGCAGCGTTGGGGTTAAGGCCCACCGTGCGAATTTCAAAACCGAAGGTGGTGCGTTGGAGCAAATACCAAACAAGGAAAGCAAAGGCCACAGCCACAAAAAAACCAATGGGAATATTGCCCCAGCGAGGGATTTCGGCACTGGGCTCGATCTTTGGGGTGCGAGCAAGAATGCCCGGTTCGCGCCAAACTTTCGAAGTAAACCAGTCGGTCAAGTTGATGGCCACGAAGTTCAACATGATGGTGGTAATGACCTCATGGGCGCCCCGGCTGGCTTTAAGAACACCGGGGATGGTGCCCCAAAGGCCGCCAGCGATTGAGCCAGCCAGTAAAGCAAGAGGCATGTGGATGATCCAGGGAAGCCCTTGAAACCCGTACCCAACGGCGCCGGCGACCAGGGCACCGATAATAAGTTGCCCTTGGCCACCGATGTTGAATAAGCCGGCTTTAAAGGCAAAGGCCACGGCTAAGCCACCCATAACCAGAGGGGTGGCTTTTTCGAGTGTGCGACCGAGTGCTTCGGTCCACGGCACTTTTTCTGTGCCTAAAAAGGAACCTTCTAAAAGAGCAAGATAAGCGTCAACGGGGCTCGCCCCAGAGAGGGCGATAAGTGCTGCGCCGGCCAACAAAGCGAGGGCTACAGCGAGGAGCGGTATGAAAGCGGAGCGAAGTATTTTCACAGGAAGTTGAGCGTAGTAGAGAAGGAAGGTGAATAGGTGGAAACAAAGGGCCGGGGAGCGACTGTTGTCTGCTCCCCGGCCTGTTGTTTACTTAATGTTTATTCGTCGCCGAATGAGTATCCGGTGGATTGTGAACCGTCCATAAGGGCGGCATCAAGGGCAGCGATCATGTCTTGAATCTCTTGCGAAACGCTGGAGTCAAGATCGTGATGCGAAGCCAAACCAACCGAACCATAGGAGTTGCCAGTTGCTTCGTTGCCTTCGGCAAAACCAACAATCAGGTCAGCTACACCAGGGGTGATCAGCTTCATTGCGCTGGTCACCAAGCACGGATGTGCTTCGGGCACGGTGTCCCACTGGTCGGTGTCAACGCCGATGCAGAACGCACCTGCTTCGCCGGCTACCTCAATGAGGGCGCCGTTACCGGTTTTACCACCGGCACCGAAGACAACGTCTGCACCAGAATCCATGGCTTGACGAGCGGTAGTTCCACCCCATTCAGGGTCAGAGAATGCAATGTCGAACCCACCAGGATGGTAGGTCTTGATTACTTCAATGTCTGGGTTGATGTGGGCTGCGCCGTTGGCGTAACCGGCACCGAAGGCCTGTACTGGTGGAACCAGGTTGGTTCCCAATACGGCTGCGATAACCCCAGTCTCAGAGAGGCTGGCTGCTAAAGCGCCGGCCAAGAAGCCAGCTTTGTCTTCGGCGAACATCAGACCAACGACGTTGGAAAGCTCTTCACCTTGGAACTGGTCAACACCAATGAAGTAAACATCGGGGTAGAGGCCAGCAGCTTCAACGGTTGCTTCGCCCATACCGAAACCAACGGTGACAATGATCTCACAGCCAGAATCAGCGAACATAGCGATGTTGTTGGCGTAGTCCTTAGCGTCTTGAGTTTCGATGTAATCCACCGATGCGCCCACTGCTTCGGCGCCAGATTGGGCACCTTCCCAAGCGGACTGGTTGAACGACTTGTCGTCAACTTGACCCACATCGGTAACCAAACCAATGCAGTGATCTTCAGCAGCGACTACGTCGTTGCCGGCTTGTGAACCGGTTGGGGCGTATTCGAACACTACGTTGCCGGTTGAGGCTTCGTAATCAGCGGTGTCGATGTTTTGGATAACAGTGATCTTCGAAGAAGAACAGTCACCATAAGCATCACAAGACAAGTTACCGATCAAACCGTCGTAACCAGAAACACCATTGAGGTGTTCAC
>Ga0233449_1000174_pt1 | contig 90776 bp, 93 predicted proteins | sample SI_124_October20_FD_183012 | JGI IMG/M metagenome (GOLD analysis project Ga0233449, IMG submission 183012) | Seawater microbial communities from Saanich Inlet, British Columbia, Canada - SI_124_October2016_200_MG | ecosystem: Environmental > Aquatic > Marine > Inlet | place: Canada: British...
TAGATCTTATTATGCTAGATGTACAAACTCAGGTGCTGGTTTTTGTTGAAGTTCGTTATCGGCGCAATGCACACTTTGGATCGGCTGTAGAATCTGTTGATCGAGCCAAGCAATTAAAAATTATTCGCACCGCGCAACACTATCTACAGCAGCAGCATGAGTTTGATGAATATATCTGTCGGTTCGATGTTATTGGTCTAGAATCTGATTTAAAATATCCTACAATAAACTGGATTAAAGATGCCTTTGAAGGCTGATTATTTATGAAAAAATTACTACTAGCTACAATATTAATTGCCAACTCCTTAATGCTGACCGGGTGTCTACCCGCCATTCAAGGGGCTTCAACAATTAGCACCATTATCACCACAACAAATGATAGGCGCAGCGCGGGCGAAGTGCTGGATGATAGAACAATTATGTTTAGAATGTTGGCTTGGCCAAACCAAGATGTGTCACTAAAAGATGCACATCTTAATTTTATGGTGTATGGCAGAAGTGTACTGATTACTGGCGAAGTGCCTAGTCATGCTGTGCGCGACTATGCCGTTCAACAAGCAAAAATTCAAGATCCGAAAATTAAACAAGTGTTTAACGAGATTACCGTTGGCCCAAATAGCGGGCTATTAAGCCGCTCAAAAGATATTGCCATTACTACACAGGTTGAAACTCTATTCCACGACCAGGAAGTGTTTCACCCAACGTTGGTTCGTGTCATGACGGAAAGTCAAACAGTTTATCTCATGGGTGCAGTCACACAACGTGAAGCAGATAAGGCAGTTAAATCTGCTAAAAAAGCCAAATGGGCAACCAAAATTGTTAAGCGTTTTGATTACTTAAAAACGCGCCCAGCTGCTGAAATTGAACGTGACCACCAAAGAGAGTTGGCTGCACAGAAAAAAGCAGAATTGAAAAAACAGCAAGCCGCATTAGATGCAAAAAAGGCCAAACTCAAACAAGAGCTTAGAGCCTTGGGTGGTAATAATGCAGAAGGCACGCCCTTTTAGCTAAGACAGCCTTTTGATCGGTGCGAATGAAAATCGGTGCTCAGCTTTAATAGCACCGTGTTGTTTAAGCGCTGCTAAGTGTATTTTGGTGCCGTAGCCTTTGTGCTTAGCAAACCCGTACTGAGGATGCTGTCGATCTAGGGCTTGCATTTGTCGATCTCGTGTGACCTTTGCAATAATAGACGCTGCTGAAATAACCGGCTCAGTCAAATCTCCCTTAATAATTGCAGTGCAATGATGTAGATCAGGGCAGCGATTACCATCGACCAAAACTTGATCATATTTAAGCCCTAGGTTTTCCACTGCACGCTTCATGGCCAGCATAGTGGCCTGCAAAATATTGATCTCATCTATTTCTTGGGCACTAGATTGTCCCACTGCCCATTGGCACTGCTGGGTAATCAGAGCGTATAAAGATTCGCGTTTTTTCTCACTAAGTTTTTTAGAATCTGTTAATTCGGGTAGATCAAAGCTAGGTGGCAATACAACCGCACCGGCAACAACCGAACCCACTAAAGGGCCACGGCCTGCTTCATCAACCCCAACAACGATCACTTGATGGCTTTAAAGCCGATATCTGTTCGGTAGTAAGAATTTTTCCAATCAATCTTAGACAATAAGTCATAAGCATTTGTTTGTGCATCAAGTGTGTCATTGCCAAGTGCTGTTGCACAAAGTACACGACCACCGCTGCTCACAACATTATTGCCATCCATTTTCGTTCCTGCATGAAAAACCTTCGCCTCGGCACTGTCTTCAGGCAAGCCAATAACCTCTCCAGATGGATAAGCATCAGGGTAGCCGTTAGCTGCTAATACCACGCCCATGGCTGAACGCGCATCCCACTTAATGTCAGCCTCATTCAGTTTTTCTTGAGTAGCTAGTAAGCATAACTCTGCCAAGTTAGATTGCAAACGCATCATAATTGGCTGAGTTTCTGGATCACCAAAGCGACAGTTGTATTCCAAAACTTTAGAGTTTCCCTGGTCGTCAATCATTAAGCCTGCATACAAAAATCCCGTGTAAGGATTACCTTCTGCTGCCATGCCATCAACCGTTGGACGAATAACACCCTGCATAACCTCTTTAAAAATCTGATCCGTTACAATAGGTGCAGGTGAATACGCGCCCATGCCACCGGTATTTGGACCCTTGTCGCCATTATCGCGCGCCTTATGATCTTGAGAAGTGACCATTGGCAAGATGTTTTCACCATCCACCATCACAATAAAGCTAGCCTCTTCGCCCACTAAAAATTCTTCAATAACCACGCGAGAACCCGCTTCACCAAAGCGATTACCCTCTAGCATGTCATTAATAGCATCAACCGCTTCAAGCTCAGTATTGGCAATAATAACGCCTTTTCCTGCAGCCAATCCATCAGCTTTAATAACAATTGGCGTGCCTTTTTCTTGTACGTAAGCAATGGCAGGCTCAACCTCGGTAAAGACATCGTAATAAGCGGTTGGAATGTTGTTGCGCTCTAGGAAATCTTTACAAAAAGCTTTTGAACCTTCTAGTTGTGATGCATTTTGTGTTGGGCCAAAAATAGCCAATCCTTGCGCTTGAAATTGATCAACTACACCAATGACGAGTGGCGCCTCTGGACCAACAATGGTGATATCAATTTGATTATCCTGGGCAAATTTAATAAGTCCATCGATATCCTCAACGCCGATATCAACATTGGTTAGCTTAGTCTCTAACTCAGTACCCGCATTACCCGGTGCAACAAAAACTTTTTCAACAGTGTCAAATTTGGCACATTGCCAAGCCAGTGCGTGTTCACGCCCACCAGCGCCAATTACTAAAACTTTCATATTTTTTCCTATACGTATTCTTCGATAAACTCTCTAAATTTCTTGTGCGACATAATCTGCGTACCGTCGCAATTAAACGACATAGAAATGGTGGAGTTAAATAAATTAATTACAGCTGAACGCAAATAGTAGCCGTCCAAATTACGCAACTCTGGGATGTTCTCAACAATATATCTAAGTTCTTTCTCATCCGTCAATTGCTTCATGCTTTCATTGCGCTGATGAAAAGCCGCTTGCCAATCTTCAGACAAATACTCAAATGCATGATCATGCTCAAGCATTTGATAATAGCGCTTAATTAAGGCCTCTTTCTCATCTAAGGAAATCATGCCAAAGTGATTAAACACATAATCTGAAACCAATAAATCTTCCGCAAGATGAATCTCTACATTAAATGGATCAAATACAGAAGAAGTTTTGATTTCGCCATTATTCAGGCCGATAACAATTCGATAAATGCCTGTTGATAAAAGCAAAAATAACACAACGTCCATTAGTTCATCGATATTATCATCAACAATACTTTGAGTTCTCTCTCGGTTGTAAACGCTGTCTTTGAGACCTTCATCACCTTTTACGCTACGCATCAGGTCTTCATCGAATCCATAGCCGACCAGTGCGTCTTTTTTGTTATCTCCCGTATTCATACGTTAAATTATAGATTAAACAAAAAGGCGTTTGGGTGCAATGACACCGTCTTGCGTTAATTCCCCAATTCCTAAAAACTGTTGATCGAGATCAAATAGCTTAACCGTGTGCTGCTCACCTTTAAAGTCTGACTGAATGGTTCGTCCATATTTGATGTCAATAGATTGCTGTGCCACTAGCGTAACGCTTTGAATACTTGGCAGCATGTCCTCACTGGGAAAAATATGCGCATCTAGAGATTGATAATCATCGCTAGAAAGCGCTTCTAGCTCGCTAAATTTAAGCGTTTTGCTGATATCGATATGTGCAAACCCTGTGCGCCTAAGCTCAATAACATGTGCGCCACAACCTAATGTATCACCAATATCTTGAATCAAACTACGAATATAGGTACCCTTTGAACAGCTAACATCTAACGTAACCACGCCTTTTTCATAGCTGATAAACTCAATTGCATGAATGGTTACTGGGCGCGCAGGGCGTTCAATTTCTATTCCTTGTCTGGCCAGTTTATACAAAGGCTGGCCATCTTTTTTAAGGGCTGAATACATCGGTGGCACTTGCAAAATATCACCAACAAAGCTCATGGCTACCTGCTTAATAATTGCCTCATCCAAATGAGTATATTCTTGAGTTTTTGTAACTACTCCTTCGCAGTCGCCCGTATCTGTTATTTCGCCTAATTTTCCACGCACAAAATAACGCTTATCATCATCAAGCAAAAACTGAGCTACTTTGGTTGCCTGACCTAAACAAATCGGCAAAATGCCGCTGGCTAGTGGATCTAAACTACCTGTATGGCCTGCTTTTTTGGCAAAAAAAAGTCGTTTAACTTTTTGTAAGGCGGCATTAGAACTCAAGCCAGTGTCTTTATCTAATAAGACAATGCCATTAATATCTCTGCCTTTAGGGTTGCGCCGTGACATGGCTAGAGTTATAGTTTAGAGAGTAGGTCGTCAATTCTTGCACCAGTATTAGGTGCAGGATCAAAAATAAATCTTAGTGCCGGTGTATGACGTAAATCAACCGTTTTTGAAAGGCGAGAACGGAAAAACCCTGCCGCTTTATTTAGCAAAGGATCTACCTCGGCCTTATGCTCTTCTGAAGCGGTATAGTACACCTTGGCAGCACTCAGATCACGGCTGGTTAGCACATCAGTAATTACAACGCTAGACAGTCTGGGATCCTTGGTTTCATTTTTTAACAACGTCACCAACTCTCGGCGAACTAACTCATTAATTCTTTGAATTCTAAAAGAGTCCTGTTGTGCCATTGGTGCTATAGAGTACGTGCAGTTTCAACACGTTCAAAGACTTCAATCTGGTCACCTGGCTGGACATCGTTATAGCCCGCAACACCGATACCACATTCAGTACCTGATTTAACTTCTTTAACATCGTCTTTGAAGCGTCTTAAAGATTCTAGCTCACCTTCAAAAATAACCACGCTATCACGCAATACACGAATTGGCGAGTCTTTTCTAACCACGCCTTCTTGCACCATACAACCGGCAATATCACCAAGCTTTTGTGATCTAAAGACATCTTTCACATTGGCGATACCGATAATATTTTCACTCAATGCTGGGCTTAATAAGCCACTCATGATGGCTTTAACATCGTCAATTAAATTGTAGATAATTGAGTAGTATTCAATACGTACACCTTCACTATCAGCCGTTTTGCGTGCCACTGCATCAGCACGAACGTTAAAACCAAGTACTAGCGCACCTGAAGTAGCTGCCAAGGTAATGTCAGTATTATTAATACCGCCCACACCACTTGAGACCACCTTCACTCTAACCTCATCAGTTGATAATTCTTCTAACGCTTCAACCAATGCTTGAGCCGAACCACGAACATCAGACTTAAGTAAAACGTTAACTGTTGACACATCACCTTCTTCCATTTTCTGTAAGAAGTCTTGCATTTTAGATGCTTGTTGTTTTTGTAATTCTGCTTCGCGTTCTTTAGCTTTTCTAAAGTCAGCTACTTCGCGCGCCTTACGCTCAGTTTCTACCACCAACACTTCATCACCAGAATTTGGTACGCCAGACAAGCCTAGCACCTCAACTGGGGATGATGGGCCAGCTTCTTTAAGCACCTTGCCTTGGTCGTTAACAATTTGCTTAACCTTGCCATACTCTAGGCCGGCAATCATAATGTCGCCTTTCTTTAAAGTGCCTGATTGTACTAAGATGGTGGTTACTTTACCACGACCTTTTTCTAAACGAGCTTCCAATACAATACCGTTTGCAGGGCCTTTAACAACTGCTGAAAATTCTAACACTTCAGCCGTTAATGTAATTGCCTCAAGTAGTGCATCAATACCTTCACCGGTATGAGCAGATACTGGCACCATCATCACATCGCCACCCCAATCTTCTGAAATCACGTCATGTGTTGATAACACCTGTTTAATCTTATCTAGATCTGCACCCTCTTTGTCGATCTTATTGATCGCAACAATAACCGGAACACCGGCCTTTTTAGAGTGCTTAATTGATTCGATAGTTTGTGGCATAACGCCGTCGTCCGCAGCCACAACCAAAATAATAATATCAGTCGCATTAGCACCGCGTAAACGCATTTTTGAAAATGCCGCGTGTCCCGGAGTATCAATAAAAGTAATCTTGCCATTGTCCGTATCAACTTGGTACGAGCCAATATGCTGAGTAATACCGCCCGCTTCACCATCGGCTACTTTGGCTTTACGAATATAGTCAAGTAATGATGTCTTACCATGATCAACGTGGCCCATAATAGCAACCACTGGTGGTCTAAGGCTTTCATTGCCTGTTGGCTTTGACTTTTCAATCAGTGTGTCTTCAATTGTCTCTTCAACACTCGCAACACCTTTGTGACCCATTTCTTCAACAACCAGCAAAGCGGTGTCTTGATCAATAACATCATTCAAAGTGGCCATCACACCCATGCCCATTAACACTTTCAGTACTTCACCAGCCTTGGTGGTCATTTTTTGAGCCAGATCACTCACTTTAATAGTTTCTGGAACGGCAATGTCGTGCATAACCTTTTCAACTGGCTTTTGAAAACCGTGCTGTGCTTGCTCTTCCTGAGTTTTTTGGCTTAATCGAGTTCTATCTTTCTTCTTCAGTTTTCGGTTCGGATTGTGTCTAGCAACGTGCAATTGCTTGCGTCCAGGCGCTTTATTATTTGCTGTATTACGCAAACGCTGAGGCTTTTTCTCTTCTGTTGTCTTTTCTACCGGCTTCTCTTCTTTGGCTTTCTGGACTGGCTTTTCTTCTGTTTTAACAACTTCCTGCTGCTTGTTAGCCGCCTCTTTTTGTGTTTTTAATGCTTCGACTTGCTCTTGTTGTAAGCGAATCATTTCTAAACGTTTTGCATCTTGTGCTAATAACTTTTCATCCGCATCACGTCCTGCATCAAGTGCCGCTTGTGCTGCTAATGCCGCTTCATTAACACCAGTTTCTGCTTCAACAGCAGCCACTGCCTTAACCCGTTTTTTCTTAACTTGTACCTTAACTCCACCGCCTGTATTGCTCGTGGTTTTGCTACTAGGTTTACGTGAAACCGACATGCTTGATTTGCTCGAAGATCGCTGCGACAAGCTACCCATTAGAATCTTTCTTTCCTCAGCAGAAATGCTAGAATCTGCCTGCTTGCCTTTAATACCGGCATTGGTAAGAATAGTGATTACTTCATCGGGTGTTTTTTTCAGTAGTTTGGATAATGTTTCAACTGTATGTGCCATAATGCTTGCCTGTTTTTATAATGATTAAATGAACGCTTCTTACTAACTATCGTTCTTAATCAAACCATCCTTCGTTTTCTCTTGCTGTCATGATAACACCTGAGGCTTTTTCTTTGTCCATAACTTGAATCTCTAGCAGCTCATCAATAGATAATTCTGCCAAATCGTCAACGGTTGCTATCTCTGCTTCAATTAAAGCATCAGCTAGATCGGCATCAACGCCTTCAACACTCATTAATGCCTCAGATGCATCAGCATCACCTAACGCTTGCACTAACTGTGCATCTGCAGCACGCTCTTGTAATTCCTCAACCATTGTGGCATCAAATTCTTCGATACTTTCCAACACTGCACCATCTGCATCTGCGATGTCGCTAACACTGGCAAAGCCTTCTTCTAATAGTACACTAGCTACTTCACTATCAACACCAAGCTTATCAGCGAGTTTACCGCTTGCTTTTTGAGTCTCTTCAGCTTGCTTTTCATCTGCATCTGTCGTTGACATAACATTCAATTTCCAGCCCGTTAAACGCGCTGCTAGTTTGATATTCTGACCACCACGACCAATCGCTAAAGCCAGTTGATCTTCTTCAACTGCAATATCCATTGCATTTCGATCTTCATCAACAACAATCGAACTTACCTCTGCTGGTGCCATTGCATTAATGACAAATTGCGCAGGATCTTCATCCCATAAGATAATGTCAACACGCTCACCGTTCAGCTCATTTGAAACCGCCTGAACACGTGCGCCACGCATACCAATACAAGATCCAATTGGATCTAGGCGCTTGTCCTTTGCTTTAACCGCAAGTTTTGAGCGTAGTCCTGGATCTCTCGCACCACCCATAATTTCAATCACGCCTTCTGAAATTTCTGGCACCTCCATTTCAAATAACTGAATCATCATCTCTGGCACTGTGCGCGATAAGAAAATTTGCGCGCCACGTACAGATGATTTAACTTCTTTAATATAAGCTCTTAATCGGTCATTTTTTCGTACTGATTCGTTAGGAATTAGGTCAAACTTAGAGATCATGCCGTCAACGCCACCCATGTCAACATAAACATTACCGCGATCAACACGCTTCACCGTAACCATGATCACTTCACCCACACGTTGAGTGTAGTCATGAACGATCACCTCTCTTTCCGCTTCACGCACTTTTTGGATAATAACTTGCTTAACAATCTGTGCTGCAATACGGCCAAACTCTTCTGTTTCGATCGGCTCACGCACAAAATCATCTACTGCTACGCCATTAGCATCTTTCTCATAAATATGTAGTTCTGAATCAAACGGCGTGCCATCATCATCAACAAAATTTTCTTTATCATCGATAACCATCCATTGTCTGAATGTATGAAACTCTCCGGTTTTACGGTCAATTTCAACGTGGGCGTCAATCTCTTTACGTTTTTTGGTCGCAACAGCCAAAGCCTCTTCTAATGATTCAAAAACATCCTCTTTTGAGATGTTTTTTTCATTAGAGATTGCCTCAACTATTAAAAATAATTCTTTACCGTCCATGTTTTTCTCCTAAAAGTCAGCGACCAAGTTCGCTTTTTCAATCATATCAATGTCCAAAGTTACTGGACCTAATTCTGTTACCAGTTCTATACTGTGATTTAATTCACTAACGCTGCCAATAGCGCCCTTAAATTTACGCTGACCATTAAGTGGCCTAACCAAACGCAACGTAATATCGTTGCCTAAAAAACGCTGATAATGCCCAATATGAAACAACGGCCTCTCAATACCGGGTGATGACACCTCTAAATTATATTGATTGGTAATTGGATCTTCAACATCAAAAATAGCACTAAGCTGGTGTGATACTTTTTCACAGTCCTCAATACCGATGCCGTTATCTGTATCAATAAAAACACGCAAAGTACTGTGCTTACCGCTAGCAACATATTCAACACCCACCAACTCATAACCCATGTCTTCAAGCACAGGGTTTATTAAATCAGTAATTTTGTCGGTCATTTTTGCCATTTATCTTTTGCCGTTAATTATTGTTAAACATTTTTATCTAGGTAACTAAAGTCTTGGCTTGTTTGCCAATATAACTACTACTAAATCACTTTTTATTACATAACAAAAACCCCCTAAAAAGGGGGTCTTTGCTTGCTTTAATGATTATAAATAACCAAAAAAGACTTGATTTGGTAGCGGGGACAGGATTTGAACCTATGACCTTCGGGTTATGAGCCCGACGAGCTACCGAACTGCTCCACCCCGCACTAAAGTGGCGAGATGATACGCTGTTATTAAGTGTTTGTCTAGTCTATTTTTACTTATTCTAGAATAATACTATAAGTGAGATTGGCTAACACTACCCACGCCGTGCACTGTTATTTCGTACCCTTGAGAAAGTAAATGCTTGACATACAATCGATTATAGGTAAAGAAAAACATGATGTTAGCAAGGCCTAAGGTCAATATACACAAGGGGAACATCAGCGCAAAAGACTTCCAATCACGTCGATAAATTGCAGGGCAAAAGAACAAACATAAAGACGTCCAAGAAAAGCCAACGGGGGCAATTTTAGTCTCTTTAGTTTTTGGGTGTTCTAGTGTTAGGGTTGTGTAAGCCAATTTTTTATCTCTCCTCAAAAACTTATTGTACACATTTTTTATGATTTATCAACGGCTTAAATCAAGCTTTGAAAAACCAGGCTTAGATAAACTATAATAAGCACCATGAAGCCAATTAAAATCGCTGTGTTGATGGATGACATCAACAATATTAAATCTTACAAAGACTCTTCTTTTGCCATGATGCTTGAGGCTACCAAGAGAAATTGGGAAATTTATACCTTTGATGCACATCATTTATTTGCACAGAATGGCGAAGTATTTGCCACTTGTAGCAAAACCCAAGTATTTGACGATACTCAGCATTGGTATGAAAAACAAGACCAAGTTGAGTGCTCACTTCAAGACTTTGACGTCATTCTCATGCGTAAAGACCCACCTTTTGATATGAATTACATTTATGCTACCTACTTCTTAGAGCAGGCTGAAAAAGATGGAGTATTAGTTGTTAATAAGCCGCAATCTTTACGCGACGCTAATGAAAAGTTATTTGCACTTAATTTTCCACATTGTATTGCTAAAACACTGGTCAGCAGTAACCAGGAGCAAATAAAAAAATTCATTAAAAAACGAGGTATTAGTGTCGTAAAACCCTTAGATGGCATGGGTGGGAAAGATATCTTTAAGCTTGAACAGGGCGATGATAACATTACTGAAGTATTAGGCTACCTTACACATCAAGGCAGCACACCGATCATGGCTCAAGAGTTCTTAAGTGAAATCTCCCAAGGAGATAAGCGCATCTTGCTCATTAATGGCGAACCAATTAACTACGCACTAGCGCGCATGCCGGCTGAAGGCAGTTTTAAAGGTAATTTAGCGGCCGGTGCCACCGGTGTTGGGCAGCCGCTAAGTGATAGAGATCGCTACCTATGCGAGCAAATTGCACCCACACTCAAAGCCAAAGGCTTGATGTTTGTAGGCTTAGATGTGATCGGCGACTATATTACTGAAATCAATGTCACTAGTCCAACTTGCATTCGTGAGCTGGACACTCAATTTAATCTTAATATTGCCGCCACCTTATTCGATGCCATTGAAGAGAGGTTAAATCAAAATGTTTCTAATTAGGCAAAAAATATCGGGTTAACGCAACGCCTACGCCTGCTGCTGTTAACGATAAAAAAACGTTCAATAAAATATTAATTGCAGCCTGTCCGTAATGCCCCAGGCTAATCATTTCAACAGATTCCCAAGACAAGGTTGACATGGTTGTCAAAGAGCCAGTTAAGCCAATTAGCAGCATCAATCTATAAACCTCGCTTAAGGCTGCTTTTTCTATAACAATTACCACCAAAATGCCTGCTAAAAAAGAGCCGATAATGTTGGCACTTAAGGTGCCATAAGGAAAGGCTGAGCCCATTGTGGCATTCATAAACTGAGTTAGGTAGTAACGCATAGTAGCGCCTATGGTAGCACCGGTACCGATGGCTAAAACAGTAGGTAATAGCGTCATAATTCTCCTCGTATTTTTTTCAATTTTTCTGCAATTTTAATCTCTAACCCGCGATTGGTTGGCTGATAATAACACAGCTCACCTAAACCCTCTGGAAAATAAGTTTGACCATGGCTAATGCCGTCTATTTCATCATGGGCATAGCGATACCCTTGTCCGTAGCCTAAATCACTCATCAGTTCTGTTGGTGCATTACACAGGTGCTTTGGTACTGGCAAATCACCAGTTGCTTTAGCCTCGGCCATGGCTTGATTAAAAGCCTTATAAAGCGCATTAGATTTGGGCGCAACAGCGCAATAAACTACTGCCTGCGCAATGGCTCGATTACCCTCTTTATCCCCCAAACGATCGTATACATCCCAAGCATTTAGAGAAATCTCAAGCGCCCTTGGATCAGCGTTACCAATATCCTCTGAGGCAATCGCAAGCAATCGTCTGGCTATCGTCTTTGGGTCACAACCGCTTACCAGCATTCTCGCCATCCAGTATAGCGCCCCATCAGGCGAAGATCCGCGCACCGACTTATGAAAAGCCGATAATTGCTGATAAAAAATATCGCCACCCTTATCAAAGCTGGCTACTTTATCTTGTAAAAATTGACCAATACTTTGTGCATTTAAGGGGCTTAGTTTTGCCTGATCAATTTTTTCAACACTATTAATCAAGCGTCTAGCATCGCCACTACTGCTAGCCACAATTTTATCTTGTGAAGGTTGATCGAGTGTCAAATTCAGATGCACCAAACAGCGTTGTAATATTTGCGTTAAACCGATTTCATCAAGCGCTTCAAGCACATACACACTCACGCGCGAAAGCAATGCTCGATTAAGCTCAAACGAAGGATTTTCAGTTGTAGCGCCAATTAAGGTAATCAGTCCGGACTCAATATGTGGCAAAAACGCATCTTGTTGTGCTTTATTAAAGCGATGTATTTCGTCCACAAACAATACAGTTGGTTGACCTATATTTTGATATTTCTTAGCATTTTCAATGACTACTCTAAGCTCCTTAACGCCATCCAATACTGCGCTCAATTGCACAAAATAACCCTCAATTTGAGCGCACATAATGCGTGCTAAGGTGGTTTTTCCAACACCTGACGGCCCCCACAAGATCATTGAATGCAGCTGCTTATTATTAATGGCTTGCTTAAGCGGATGAGTATCGTTTAATAGGTGAGATTGCGCACAAAAATCTTGCAAATCCTTAGGCCTGAGTGTTTCTGCAAGTGGTGTCATAATCCAATCTTTATAATATTTTGTGACAAGCAAGGGTCACCACATTTATTTAAAATTAATACCGTTTTAAGCTTTAGTTGTCGTGCCATTTTAGCGGCCTTAACACTGCCCATTGCCATCATTGCTGTTGCATAGGCATCCGCCAACATATTGCTTTTATGGATCACACTTGCTGAAAATAGATCGCTGTCAACTGGTAGCCCCGTATGCGGATCCAAAATATGTGCATAGCGCCTACCCTGCCAAACAAAATATTGACGATAATTTCCCGAAGTTGCAATAGACTCATCAACCAAATTAATAGCAATAGCCGGCTGACCTACAGGCGCCTCAATACCAATTGACCAGCTTCCTTTAACTTTAATCTCCCCCCCAATTTCCACCATAAACCGCTCGCCCTGCTGATTATTCAATATTTTGGCAATTTCATCCACAGCGTAGCCCTTGGCAATAGCTGATAAATTAAGCTGTATGTCTGCACTTTTTTCAAGTTTTAATTTGCTTAACTTTAATTGCTCAATAAGAGAGTTATTTAATGCTTTAGCAATCTCTGATCGACTGGGCTTATGCTTAACATCAGCCACCCCAAAACCCCACACATCAATAAGTTGACCCATTCCAGGATTAAAAAAACCACTTGTTTGACCATGTAAACTAACTGCCTCACTCAAGACAAAGGACATGTCAGTTGAGATATCCGCCACTCCCCCAACGGGTTGACGATTTAATGCGGACAGCTCTGAATTTTGATCCCAGCTAGAAAAAATTTGGTTAATTTGCTTCAAGCGCTGATCAATCTGATGCTGATCAATCTTGATAGTCTGAGCTTTAATACTATAGCTTGTCCCCATAGTACGCCCTTCAACTTCATCATTTTGATCGGCAGACTGGCAAGCACTTAGCCCTAAAAAGACAAGGATAGTGAACAGCTTAGGCATTATAATTTTGTCATGTTTAGATTGCTTATTTGCTTGTTATTCTCTTACTCGGTATTTGCCAATGATACCCTAGCACCAAAACTCGTGCCTGAGAGCCAAAGCTTTAAAGAATTCTTGCTGGATATTCGCCAACAAGCGACTGCTCAGGGCATCTCTGACGCCACACTTGACCAAGCCTTTTTAGGACTAACACCCAACCCAAAAGTAATCAAACTGGATCAAACCCAGGCTGAGTTTAGCCAAAATTTTTGGCGCTATTTAGGCTCTAGAGTTAGCGAGTATCGCCTTAATAAGGGCGCTCAAAAACTTAAACTACATCAAAAAACACTGCAGGAAAACTACCAACACTATGGCGTTCCGCCTCATATTGTTGTCGCCTTTTGGGGATTAGAAACCAACTATGGTAGCTATATGGGCAACTTAAGCCTGGTTCGATCTCTAGCCACACTTAGCTATGACCAGCGACGCCGAGCATTTTTTACTCAACAACTATTAACACTATTAAAACTAATTGATGACGATAAGATTCCAGCTGATGCCAAAGGCTCTTGGGCGGGAGCAATGGGCAATGTTCAATTTATGCCAACCAATGTTGCAGCTTACGGCGTAGATGCTGATAAAGATGGAAAAATTGGTCTATGGGATAACACCCAGGACATCTTTGCTAGTGCAGCTAACTTCTTACAAAAAATCGGCTGGAAACGAGGACAACGATGGGGTAGAGAAGTTAGCATTCCATCTTCTTTTGATTACCAATTGGCAACACTCAGTGTTAAAAAAACAGTTAATGAATGGCGCGCCTTGGGAGTAAAAACAGCCAACGGCCAATCACTACCCAAATCCACCATGAGTGCCTCACTGATATTACCCATGGGTTATCAAGGGCCCGCTTTTTTAGCTTATCAAAATTTTCGTGCAATTTTGCGCTGGAACCATTCTATTTTGTACGCTCTGTCTGTAGGTCATTTATCCGACAGATTAGCCGGCACCAGTAAATTATATGCAACCCCCATTAAAGAGCCTTCTCTAAGTCGTGACAACATTATGCACATACAAACCACGCTAAACCAACTTGGATTTGACACAGGGGAGCCAGATGGCATATCAGGCCCTAAAACACGCAATGCAGTACGTGAATACCAACGCGCCCACAAACAGCCAATTGATGGCTACGTAGGCTATCAACTCCTGCAGCAACTCAAATGAATATCGAAACATATCTAGGCTTTGATGTTGGCACCAAGCGCACTGGCGTTGCTATTGCCAACAGTCTAACCTCGCAAGCCGCTGGCCTTGATGTTGTCTCACACCATAAAAATGGCGCCACCAACTGGGTAGGATTTGACAACATTATCACCCAGCATACGGCTGATTTATTTATTGTTGGTGTGCCGTATGATCAAGATGGTAAAGAGCAGGAGATGACTTTTATTGCCAAATCTTTTGGCCGTAAACTCAGCGCAAGATACAATATTGACACGGTTTTTGTGGATGAGTATTTATCATCAAACGAAGCCAAAAAACAATTAAAATATAACCACCATCACAAAAACGCAAGCCGTGGCGAGGTGGACAAGCTCTCAGCAGCGCTGATATTACAAACCTGGTTAGGAGATTCATGAAAAAAGATTTGATTAGCAACCAATCCCAGCTGGACGACTCTGGCAAGTTAATCCATCTTTTAGGCCTTGAAAATCTACCCAAATCCTACTTAATTGATATTCTTGATAAGGCCGATAGTCTGATTGACAACAAAGGCAGACTTAAAAAATCAAAAGCTTTGGATGATATGTCGGTTGCTAACTTATTTTTTGAGCCATCAACCAGAACCAGAAATACTTTTGAAATTGCAGCGATGCGTAGCAGTGCTAATGTCATTAACGTTGATTTAGCCAACTCAGCATTAAAGAAAAACGAAGCCTTGATGGACACCATGCATACGCTCAAAGCCATGCAAATTGATATGTTTATCATACGTCACAAACAATCAGGTCTGCCGCATCATGTTGCTCAACACCTAGAAGGCGTGTCAATTCTTAATGCGGGCGATGGTATTAACGCTCATCCAACGCAAGCTTTATTAGACATGCTTAGCATTCGTCAACATAAACAAAACTTCAAGAATTTATCAGTCGCTATTGTTGGTGACATTACCCACTCTAGGGTTGCTCACTCAGATATTCAAGCGCTTAAAATGCTAGGAACAACCGATATTCGACTCATTGCCCCTGAAGGCTTACAGCATGATTCAAGCCGCTGTGAGGCGGTTAAATGTTTTGATAATATCGATATCGGACTCAAAGATTGTGATGTTATTATTGTTCTACGCCTACAAAAAGAGCGCATGATTGAAGCTGACATTCCTAATGAACAAGAATATTTTGACCATTACGGCCTTACACCAGAACGCTTAGCACTAGCCAAAAAAGACTGCCTAGTTATGCATCCAGGGCCAATCAACCGAGGTGTTGAGATCGACTCCACGGTTGCCGATTGTTCACAATCCATTATTTTGCAACAAGTCACTAACGGTATTGCAGTGCGCATGGCTGTTATGCAAACATTAGCTCAAAACTCATGAATAACCCATTAGATTACGACACCTTTAAATCCACCTTGCACCATCTCAATACCGACGACACCATCTCCAGTGCGCACGGCATATTATGCGGCTTTGCCTGCGTTAAGCCTGACCTAAGTCTAGATGATTGGCTTAATGAAGTACTGGTGAGTATCGACCTGGACAATCTTAATGAAAAATCTGCTCATGAAGGATTGGCGCAAATATTTAATGAAACACTATCCCAACTAAATGACGCCACCCTTGATTTTCAACTATTAATTGCTGATGAAGACTCAAGACTGGGCGAACAAGCTAACACTCTGATCGAATGGTGCCAAGGTTATTTGGTCGGATTAGGCTTGCAAAAGGTTTCAACTACCGATGAAGATGCGTTAGAAATGATTAAAGATCTTTCTGAAATTTCAAAGCTTGATGCTGACGTTCTCGATACCGAGCAAAACGCACAGGATCTTAATGAAATTATCGAGTTTGTACGCATGGGAACCCTGCTAATTCAGGAGACTTTACAGCCTTCTAAGCAAGACTATATCAGCACAGAAACACTGCACTAATCGCCTAAAACGCTGCTGCTGCGTACGTTTAAAAACTTTAGGTACTGATAATATAACAATATCATAAAATTATGCCCTAATGATAGTGTTGCAAAGCTGTTGCAAGTGTATATCATGGCACACCCATAAGGGGATTAAATCTTGAGGAGGAGGTAGCCGCCTAACTAAACTTGAGGAGAATAAAAAAAACGACTACCTAATAGAAAATCATTAAATATATCTCGGGGGAGAGAATAATGATCTTCTAATTATTATTATACCATAATATTAGAAAAATATAATATACTTTATAATTTATTTTAAAAAAGGCCAAGTAATTAATGCAACTCCCTATTCAAAAAATTGTTACCATTATCGCTCTGTTTACAGCTTTAATCGGTAGTGCTACTGCTACTATGCACAATACTGAAATCATTCAAGCAAATGTTGTCAATGTAGAGCCAATTTACATGAATTACACCCTAGAGAAGGTAACAGCGCCCTGTGCTTCTGGTGCTCGTAATTGTTGGAATATGAGTTATCAGAAAAAAACAGCCAAAGTGTTAAAAGGCTATCGAGTCAAACTCTCTTTTAACGACAACACTTTCACTGCTAGAATGCTAAACAAACCAGAAAAAGATCATCTCGATATTCGTGTTAAAAGTGATTTGCTAGTCATGCCTAGCACGGTTGCGATTAACGCAGCAGTTGTCTACTAGCGCTTAACGATCTAGTCTTGCCACCTGCGTTGGCAATGTTGGTGCTAACGCAGGTGCGTTATCAACCACAAAATCATAGCCTCGATTACCATAGTTGTAGAATGCAGAATTCGCTAGGTGTGTTTTTTTATGTACTGAATTTTCAAACATGGCTAACGGATTAAACACACCATAAGGCGTTGACATATCAGCAAAAGCATTGGCTGATAATAGTGTCATAGCAAGAATGTTTAAGATTGTTTTCATAATGTTTGTCTCAGTTAAATTAGTATGCCGACACCTTATCTCTTGAGGAGAGAATAATTCTTGGGGGAGAGTGTCGACATGTGAACTATTATATCACGAAAACATAATATGTCAAGTTAATAATATTATAATTTACTAATATAGATAATCTGACAACAGCACAATCGGTCAAATTTAATGTTTTTTTAGGATTGAAGCGTAAGTCTTATTGCGCAATGACCTTTCTCAAGACAATAAAAAAGCGCATCAAAGTGCGCTTTTTTATGAAATATGGTGGCCGCACCTAGAATTGAACTAGGGACACAGGGATTTTCAATCCCTTGCTCTACCAACTGAGCTATGCGGCCGTAAAAGTCAGAATTATACCAAAAAATCTAACTCTTAATAAAAACTATTCGCCTAAAAATCTCTCAGCATCTAAAGCCGCCATACAGCCCGAGCCAGCAGAGGTGATTGCCTGACGATAAATATGGTCTGCCACATCGCCCGCTGCGAATACACCTTCAACTGAAGTTTGTGTTGCATTACCTTGTGTGCCGCTCTGTACTAGTAAATAGCCGTGATTCATATCAAGATGGCCTTCGAAAATACCGGTATTTGGTGTGTGGCCGATGGCAATAAACACGCCGTGTACATCAATCTCTTTAGTGTCACCATCATTACTTTTTAAGCGTAATCCAGTAACACCCATGTTATCGCCTAGAACTTCGTCTAAATTTTGATTGTATTCAATAGTGATGTTGCCGGTTTTTGACTTTTCAATCAGCTGGTCAGAAAGAATTTTTTCACTGGAGAATTTTTCACCGCGATGAACAATCGTAACATGATCAGCGATATTAGATAGAAATAGCGCCTCTTCAACAGCGGTGTTACCACCACCAACAACCGCAACCTTTTGACCTCGATAGAAAAATCCATCACAAGTTGCACAAGCCGACACACCTTTACCTTTAAAAGCCTCTTCAGATTCCAGGCCCAAGTATCGTGCTGATGCACCAGTGGCAATAATAACTGAATCTGCTGTATACGTGATAGCACCACCAGTCAAAGTAAATGGACGCTTTGTAAAATCAACCGAGGTAATGTAATCATTAATAATTTCAGTGTTAAAGCGTTCAGCGTGTTTTTTCATACGCTCCATTAAGTCTGGACCTTGAACACCTGCATCGTCACCTGGCCAGTTATCCACCTCAGTGGTTGTCATTAGCTGACCACCTTGCTCCATGCCACTCACCATGACTGGGTTTAAATTTGCACGCGCAGCGTAAACTGCCGCTGAATAACCCGCAGGACCCGAGCCTACAATCAATACCTTACAATGTTTATTTTCACTCATTTATGCTTCAATCCTTTATACTTATAGCCAGACCAAAATCAGTCTTTTAGATTTAAACATTATAAAGCAAGCGCAAATCTCCTTGAAAAAAAATACCTCAATTAAAGCCAAAAAAAACCGACAAAGTCCACGTACAAAAGCCAGTAGCGAGATACTATTCATCGTACTGGGCGCTATTGGACTTATTTATTTATCGGCATTGCTCACCCACTCTCCGCATGAAAACCCCTGGTCTGGTGATGTGGCGCTTGATGCATCCGTTGCCAATTTAGCTGGCATTTTTGGTGCTTATTTAAGTGACATCTCTTTATCTATTCTTGGCTTTAGCGCTTATATTATTCCGATTTCATTAGCCTGGTTTGGCTGGTGTGTACATAAAAATGCAGAACAGCCCAAGCCACCCAAGTTAATGATCTTGATTCGCAACTTTGCACTGCTTATTTTAATTGCCTTTAGTAGTGCCTTTCTTGCTCAGAATTTCACAAATACTGGAGCCTCTGGCGGTTACTTAGGGGTTAGCATGCATGACTATTTTGGCGTGCTATTTGGGAGTGCTTCGCTCATTGTCTATCTAGGCATTATGATGGTGAGCTTTAGTATTGTTGCTAGTACTTCTTGGATTAATATTTTCTCTTCTACTAGCAGCACTCTGGGTGTCTTTTTTGCCAAAATTCAACAACAGCGTGCCAAATCAAAACTCAATCAACAAGAGAAGATTAAAATCACGCCTAAGCCAACAATTAAGCCAAGTGTAGTTGCTAAAGTGAAAGCAGCTAAAGTTAAAAAAATCAAAAAACCCACCTCTTCAAATCTATTCAATACTGCAACAGTGGCTGGATTGCCTAGCCTAGACTTGCTAGATGAGCCCGCCAATAATACCAGCGGGTTTTCTGAACAAGTACTGGAAGACATGTCTCGACAAGTTGAAGTAAAGCTTAAGGATTTTGGCTTTGATGTCACCATCACCACTGTAACACCAGGGCCAGTAGTAACCCAATTTGAGCTGTCTTTGGCGCCTGGCGTTAAAGTGTCACAAATCATGAACCTTAATAAGGATTTAGCTCGCGCCCTGTTAGTTGAAAGTGTGCGTATTGTTGATGTTATTCCTGGAAAACCTGTTATTGGGCTAGAAATCCCTAATGAGGTGCGTGAAATGATCAGCCTTAAAGAAGTGCTCGCCTCTGAAGCCTTTGCCAAATCAAGTTCAACACTTTCTATGGGTCTAGGTAAAGATATTAATGGCAACCCTATTGTTGCCAACTTGGCAAAAATGCCTCACTTACTGGTAGCTGGCGCTACAGGAATGGGTAAATCGGTTGGTTTAAATGCGATGATTTTAAGCGTACTTTATAAGGCCAAGCCGGACGAGGTGCGCATTATCATGATCGATCCTAAAATTGTCGAACTGGCAATTTATGCAGATATTCCGCACTTGCTAACCCCTGTTGTAACTGACATGAATGAAGCGGCTTCAGCACTTTGGTGGTGTGTAAATGAAATGGAACGTCGTTATTCATTGCTGGCTAAGTTTGGCGTGCGTAATATTGATGGCTTTAATGAAAAATTGAAAAAAGCTAAAGAAAAAGGCGAGCCATTATTAGATCCAAGCTTTAATAAAAATACTGCAGCAGAAGGAGAAAGCGCTGCCGAACTAGAGGCGCTGCCACTGATCATGCTCGTGATTGATGAATATGCTGATATGTTGGGCGCACTGGCCCAGGAAGACCGTGCTAAAGCTAAGCGTGTTGAGGCTCTCATTGTGCGTTTAGCACAAAAAGCACGTGCTGCTGGTATTCATATTATTATTGCCACTCAACGCCCAAGTGTTGATGTGATTACTGGCCTTATCAAATCCAACGTACCAACACGTATTGCCTTCAAGGTTTCTTCAAAAGTAGATTCTCGCACCATTCTCGATCAAGGTGGCGCTGAACAATTGCTAGGCATGGGCGACATGCTTTACATGAGCCCCGGCATGGCGCATCTCACTCGTGTACACGGCGCCTTTGTTGATGATGATGAGATTTTACGCGTGGTCAATTTTTTGAAAGAAAGCTCAGAAACCAACTACCTAGATGGCATTTTAAATGCACACAGTGAATCCCAAGGCTCTCATGAAGGTACGGGTGGTACAACCTCAACAGCGGGTGGAGAGGCGGACCCACTGTATGATGAAGCTGTGCAAATTGTCACTTCATCACGTCGCGCTTCTATTTCAAGTTTGCAGCGCCGTATGCGCATTGGCTATAATCGAGCGGCACGCATTATTGAAGATATGGAGTCAGCAGGCGTTGTTAGCACCATGAACAGCGCGGGTAATCGACAGGTACTCGCCCCAGAGCCGATCAATACGAATGACTAACTTTCTAATTGTACTGGCCGTCTGTTTTTCCAGTACAGTCACAGCTGATACTGAATTTAGTGATTTTTTTAATTCGTTTGAAACACTAAGTTCAGGCTTTACCCAACAAACTTACGATGACTCAAACAGACTGTTAACCGAGACTTCTGGTCATCTATATTTTAAACGCCCGGCCTCTTTTATTTGGCAAACGGATACGCCAATTGAGCAAACCCTGCTGTTAAATAATCATGAATTATGGTTTATTGATACGGAGCTGGAGCAAGCCAGTCAACGTGACATGGGCGATCTCAAAAATACACCTTTATATTGGCTTATTAATCGCCCAGAACAGCTTGAAAATTTGCCCCAATACGATCACACCGAATCAAATATTAACTGGTACAAAACCAATCAAGATAATCAGCTAAGCTTTGGCTTTCGTAACAACAAGCTTAGCACTCTTAAGCTAACAAACCCGTTGGGGCAAAAAATTCAAGTGATTTTTAGCGCACTAATGCTCAACCCTAAACTGAATAAAAATACTTTTGTATTAGATCTAGACGCCGACTTCGACGTTATTAGATAGTTTTAGAAAATTGAGTTTTACTACTGGCTAAGTAGGCATCAAACACCATGCAAATATTACGAATCAAGAGTTTGCCTTTTTCTTGCACTTTGATTGAGTGCTCATCAAGCTGTAAAAGCCCATCGGCATGCATTTCACTTAGCTCAATTAATGAATCTGCAAAGTACTCATTAAAGCTAATATCAAAGGCCCGCTCTACCTTGGAAAAATCCAATCCAAAATGGCAAATTAAATCCATAATAACCGCGCGCCTAATTTTATCGTCTGCATTAATTGTCTGACCCTTAATCACTGGCAACTCACCAGCCTCAATGCGCTGATAATACTGCTCAAGATTTTTTTCATTCTGCGAAAAACTGTCACCAACTTGACCAATAGAACTCAATCCTAGACCAACAATATCACAATCAGCATGAGTGGAATAACCCTGAAAATTTCGATATAAATGCCCTTGTTGTTGTGCAATTGCCAATGGATCTTCAGGTAGGGCAAAATGATCCATGCCAATATAAACATAGCCTTGTTTAAGCAAAAAATCCATTGAATATTTAAAGATGGCCAATTTTTCATCTGCACTTGGCAATTCAAAAACATCAATCCGTCGCTGTGGCTTAAATAACTCTGGCAAGTGTGCGTAGTTAAACAAAGAAATTCGATCCGGCCTAAGTTCGCTCACCTGATCAAGTGTGGTTTTAAACGTCTCAACCGACTGTTTTGGCAGTCCATAAATTAAATCAATGCTGACTGATTTAAAGCCATTCTCTCGAGCAAGATCAATAACTGACTTGGTTTGCTCAAAACTTTGAATGCGGTTAACTGCCTTTTGTACGGCAGCATTAAAATCTTGTACGCCAAGGCTAATGCGGTTAAAACGTGCTTTAGCTAAGGCTTTAATTGTATTCTCATCAACCCCTCTTGGATCGATTTCAATTGAATACTCCCCTGTTTTTGAAAAGTTAAAAGCACTCTGGAGCTTTTCACTAAGACGTGTAATCTGCTCGTTTGATAAAAAAGTTGGCGTGCCGCCACCAAAATGCATCTGCTCTACTTGGCGTTTAGAATCAAAAAGCTCGCCCTGTTTGTCAATTTCTTTAAATAAAGCCTCTAGGTAAGGTTCAGCTTTGGTTTTGTCTTTGGTGACAACCTTATTACAACCACAATAAAAACACACTGTATTGCAAAATGGAATATGGCAATACAGTGAAATCGGCCCTTGACGATCATTGCTTAATGTCACCTGATTTTGATAATCAGCTTGAGTGAACGTCGAAAAGTTATTGGCCGTTGGATAAGAGGTGTACCTCGGCCCAGAACGGTCATATTTTTTAATTAAAACTAAATCAAACAAACTCATATTACTTACTCATAAAAAATCCCTGGGCAGTGCAACAGGGATTTTATTTAATAGGGTGGGGTTGGTCTTTCGACAAACCCCGGGGAGAGGTTGTAATTGTATCAACAATAACCCTCAAACCCTTGATTTGGATCAAGAAAAACATAAATAATTTACACCACAAGCTTACTTCTCTGCTACAATTCGGCTCATGATTCCAACTAAAAAACATCTCGAACGATACCATAATTACTTGATCAATCTGCCAATTTTTAACAATCTAAATAAAGAAGATCTTAAGCCTTTATTTGATACATTGCAAGTCAGGCAGTTTCATAAAAGTGAAGTGGTTGCCTTTAACTCTAAAGAGCACTCTAATTTATACATTAACTTTGATGGTTTATTTAAGTTAACAAAAATTGATGAACGTGGCGATGAGATCGTTTTAAAGATAGTCGATAGAAAAGGCATGGTTTCACCAATGCACTTTTCACCCCATTACAACGTAGCAGCGGACTTTGTTAAGAACACAACTTTGTTCTACTTTCCACAAGAGGCGGTTGCCAAAGCCATGGCTCTTCATCATCAATTCTCGCTTAATATTGTCCAGTTTTTGGCCGAAAGCGTTCAAAGCTTAATGCTAAGTGCAGAGGTGCTGCAACTCAAAACAGCCAAAGAAAAAGTTGGCTGGTATTTAGTGCACTCCAAAATTAACGCCACCTTTACCCTGCCTTATTCAAAATCCCTCACCGCCTCTTATTTAGGTATGCAGCCAGAATCTTTCTCCAGAGCCCTTTCCGAACTTAGAAAAGACGGTGTTATATTGGATAACAAAAAAATCAGGCTTGATAATGGCGATGAACTTTGCACCTACTGTGACCCAGTAACTGGCTCGGATTGTGCATTTTTTAAAACGCCTGACTGCATACACGACTAATATCACGCTCGATAAAAATTTTACCAATCTTTAAAACTACACCAGCAAAGCTGTCAACATTGCTTTTATTTGAATATTGATTCATATCAAGGCACTTATCTAAATCGCATACATAATTATCTCAACCATTCTACTTTTAGAATGGGTTCTAATAATTGGAGAACATTATGAAAGATAAAAAAGAGGAAGAAGTCGAGCAGACTAGCGTTAGTCGACGTGACTTTCTAAAAGGAGCAGGTGCTGTTGGAGCAGGTGCCGTCGCTATTCCAATGGCTGGAGGTCTAGGCATGCTTGGCGCTACCGACGCCCAAGCATCTTCGGATAGTGGCGCTGTTAAACCAGGCCAACTTGATGATTACTACGGATTTTGGAGTAGTGGTCAAGCGGGTGAAATTCGCATCATGGGCGTCCCATCAATGCGTGAGCTTATGCGTATTCCAGTCTTTAACCGCTGTAGTGCAACAGGCTGGGGTCAGACGAATGAGAGTATTAAGATTCTTACAGATGGCTTAACCGACAAGACCAAGAAAATACTCAAAGGAAGAGGTATTAAAACTTGGGACAACGGCGACTTACACCACCCTCACATGTCTTTTACCGACGGAACTTATGATGGCAGATATTTATTCGCTAACGACAAACTAAACTCTAGAGTTGCTCGTATTCGTTGTGACATCATGAAAACTGATAAAGTGATAGAGATACCTAACGCTGCAGATATTCATGGACTTAGACCTCAAAAATATCCAAGAACAGGTTATGTGTTTGCCAATGGTGAGCATAGAGTCCCGTTACCAAATGACGGTTCAATTCTTGATGAGCCAGAAAAATATCACTCCATATTTACCGCTATTGATGGCGATTCAATGGAAATCAAGTGGCAAGTTATTGTTGACGGCAACTTAGATAATAACGACTCTGACTACCAAGGTCTTTATACTTTCTCAACCAGTTACAACTCTGAAGAGGGTGTTACTCTAGCTGAGATGACTTCGCAGGAACAAGACCATGTTGTTGTATTTGATATTAAAGAAATTGAAGCAGGTGTTAAACGTGGCGACTACCAGACAATGAATGGTGTTGCTGTATTAGATGGAAGAAAGGGTACAAAATATACTCGCTACATCCCAATCTCCAACTCACCTCATGGTATTAATACAGTGCCAGACAAAAAGCACGTTGTTGTAAATGGCAAGCTATCTCCAACTGTATCTGTCATCGACGTAAGAAGACTGCCTGATCTATTTGCTGACAAGATTAAGCCAAGAGAGGTGATAGTCGCTGAGCCAAAACTTGGTCTAGGTCCATTACACACAGCATTTGATAACCGAGGAAATGCTTACACAACATTATTCCTAGATAGTCAAATGTGTAAATGGAACATCAAAAAAGCAATCAAACAGTATAGCGGTGAAGATGTTAATCCAATTATTCAGAAACTTGATGTAGCCTATCAACCGGGACACAACCATACTTCTATGGGTGAAACAGCCAACGCCGATGGAAAGTGGCTTGTATCGCTTAATAAATTCTCTAAAGATAGATTTATTAATGTGGGACCACTTAAACCTGAGAATGATCAGCTAATTGATATTTCTGGGCCAAAAATGAAAATTGTCCACGATGGACCAACTTTTGCGGAGCCACATGATTGTATTATGGTTGACACTTCAATTGTAAATCCTGTCAACACTTTCCAACGTGATGATCCAATGTTTGCCGAAGCAGTCGCTCAAGCTAAAAAAGACGGTGTCAAACTAGAGGGTGGAAACAAGGTTGTCCGTGATGGCAATAAAGTTCGTGTTTACATGTGGTCTATTGCGCCTAACTATAGTATGAATAAGTTCACTGTTAATGAGGGTGATGAAGTAACTATATACGTTACCAACCTTGATAGAGTAGATGACCTTACGCATGGATTTAGTATGGGTAAATATGGTGTCGCCATGGAAGTTGCCCCTCAAGCAACCTCATCAGTAACTTTTGTTGCAGATGATCCAGGTGTACATTGGTGGTATTGCCAGTGGTTCTGTCATGCATTACATATGGAAATGCGTGGTAGAATGCTCGTTAAACCGGCCTAAAAATTGCTAAATAAGGCAACATTAAAGCTATTATCAGCTATTGATAATAGCTTTTTATATGCAAAATTGTTAATGACAACAATTTTAAAATTACTATTGCTTTTTAGCAGTAGTTTTTTGCATGCAGCAACAATCGAAGTCACAACAGGTGACAACCTATTCAAAACTATCTCTAATGCGAATGCTGGAGATATTTATATTCTAGCGCCTGGCTCATACCCTGGCAATATTACCATAGATAAAGAAATTACTCTCAAAGGAAAGGATGGTGCCAAAATTATCGGCACCGGAGAGGGAAGCGTTATCACTATTAATGCATCCAACGTTACAATCGACAATTTAATAATAAGTGACTCTGGCACGGATCTGTCGTCCCAAGATAGCGCTATTTTTATTAACAAAACTTCAGATAATGCGCTGATTAAAAACAACTTTTTGTCGAATAATTTAATTGGTGTTTATTTATGGGGGTCAACCAATTCTAATGTCAATAATAACAAGATCATTGGGCGTCAAGATCTGCGTGAAAACGAACGCGGCAATGGCATACAATTATGGAACAGCACAGGCTCTAGCGTAGCTAACAACCATGTTAGTTATGGCAGAGACGGTATTTTTGTCACCACCAGCAATAACAATACCTTTAGTGATAATGTCTTTAGTAACTTGCGCTATAGCATTCATTATATGTATACCAACAATAGCACCATAAAAAATAACATCTCTATTAATAATGACATAGGATTTGCCTTAATGAGTTCTAGCGGCCTAAAAGTCACCAACAACATTTCAATTGATGACAAAGAGCATGGATTTTTTGCAAATTTCCTTAATCAGTCTACTATTAACGGAAATGCCGTCTTAAACGGAAAAAACAAATGTTTATTTGTCTATAATTCAAATTTCAATACGTTTAGCGATAATTATTTTAAACAATGCCTAATTGGTGTCAATTGGACTGCAGGATCCGACGAAAATGACTTTTACAACAACGCCTTTATTGGCAATAAAAAACAAGTCAAGTATGTCAGTACGAAGAACATTGAGTGGTCCTACCAGGGGCAGGGGAATTTCTGGAGTGATCATAAGTCTTATGACATTAACAACAACAACATTGCTGATAGTGTGTACAAACCGAATGACATAACCGACAAAATTCTTTGGAACTATCCTAATGCAGCCGTACTATTAAACAGCCCAATTATGCAATTACTTAGATACTCAAGTAAGCATTTTCCGTCACTACTTCCAGGAGGGATTGTTGACTCATACCCCCTTATGGACAATACAAAAATTGCCACAGAAACCTTAAAAAATGCACAAAAATACATTAATTGACTACCAAAACGTCTGCTTTTCTTACGGTAAAACGCAAATTTTATCCGATATCAATATCCAAATTAATCGAGGTGAAAGTGTGGCCATTGTGGGTCACAACGGTGCAGGAAAAACAACACTAATCAAGCTATTAATCGGCATACTGAGTGCAAGCTCTGGGCATGCAAAATCGTCCAAATATGCCCAAACGAATAAACTTAGCTTTATGCCAGAGCATGGTGCACTCTATGGTCACCTTCGCGGTATTGACTTAATGCTTTATTTTGCAAAACTAAAGGGTGCCGATCCTGACACTATTGATCCGATACTAGAATTGGTGGAAATAAAGTTCGCCTCAGAGCGAAAAATATCCAACTATTCAAAAGGCATGAAGCAGCGTCTATTATTGGCTCAGGCATTATTATCTGATCCTGAGATTCTGATTCTAGACGAGCCATACTCAGGCCTAGATCCTAACAGCAGACGTCTTTTTAGCAAAATATTACAAAATTTAAGCAACAAGGGCAAGAGCATTATCCTGTCTTCGCATACGCTGGATGGACTCTCTGATATTGTTGATAATGTTATTTTTATCAATCAAGGTCAAGTTGCGCTTGCTGGAAAGATTGATGAAATTATTAATAACTTGCAACTAAGTGATAAAATTGAAATACTACTAACAGAAGACTGTTTAGTGGATGAAATTTTGCAATCTGTAGGGCACTTGATCACCGATCATGAACTAGTCCAAGACAAACTCAGTGTATTTCATCAGCCAGATAATAATATGGCAATATTAAACACCCTTTCAAAAATGAGCTGCATCAAAAATATACATACCGTTAAAGCCACAATTAATGATGCCTATTACCACCTATACAACAAAAAATAATGTTTAGTCCAATACTAATTATTAGCCTTAGAGAAGTAAAAAATGCATTAGAAAATCATTACCTGTTTGGAATGATTCTTTTACTTGCGACCTTGTCACTATCCTTAATTCTTCTGGGAGATACCCCTGTTGGATCAACAGGGGTTAGTCAACTTAGTACGCAAATAACCAGCCTATCAAGTCTGAGTATTTTTTTCATTCCTTTGATGGCGTTGTTTATAAGCTACGACTCAATTGTTGGAGAAAGTGAGCAAGGGAGTTTACTGTTAATGCTGTCTTATCCCATCAAGCGCTATCAGTTTCTGCTTGGGAAGTTTTTTGCTAATTGGATAAGTCTATCAATTGCCATTATATTTGGCTATAGCGCAATTCTGCTACTGTCTCTTTTTAACAATACGCTAACTGCTGAATTTATCCAGATCTATTTAAGGTTTGTCTTTACTTCAATCTTACTAGGCGGCATCTTCACTTCCATAGGCTATTTGATTAGTGTTGTTGTTGCTCAGCGCAGTACAGCAATTATCTACTGCATGTCAGCATGGTTGTTTTTTGTGGTGTTTTTCGACATGATTCTTCTCATTATCATTACCAGTAAATATAGCTACCTTATTAGCGCCGATCTGCTTGGAAATATATTGCTACTCAATCCTATTGACATATTTAGAATCATCAGTATTGGCGAACAGGGAAACAATTTATTACCACTCCAGGCTATCTCAAATGTAGTCACCCTTCCGGGCTATACACTACTCTTGTCCATGATAACTTGGGCGGTACTACCCCTTCTTATAGCGATTAATTTGTTTAAGAAGAAGGCGCTATAATGTCGTAGCCATCTCCTGAATGGATAAATGGAAAAGAGATTTCCCAGATTTTTTCACTGGTGTGAATGGTTAAATGGGCAACCCACTTAGTTTTCTCTAGCGTACATAAAGACAAAAATGCTTCACCGCTATATGTTGTGCTATTAATTTTGCTAAGCTGAACTGTAGGTGGCTGATAATCCAAATCAACCCCTTCAAATCTTAGCTCAACTGCCTTTGCGCTTAGGTTATTAAGCTGTAAATTAGCCACTGCGGGCTTTGTTGGCGGCATGCCTTTCGGGGTAATGTCAAAAGAAATGCTAGCTGAGTTGGTTATTTGCACTTGGCAAGTTTTTTCCATTATTGAGCAATTCTCAACGTTTATTGATTTTTTTTCTACCGTCTCATCCTGTTTAGAAATACTATAAATAGTAATAATAGCAACAAACAATAATAGGGCTGACTTCTTCAAAACTCCTCCATGGATAGATTAATTTAGCTCGGCATTTTATCCAAGCTCCATATCTAAATAAATAACTACTAGAAACAACACCTTACCAACAGCGCTAGTTGCCTCTATAGCTTTTATCTATTTTATTCATCACAAATCTCGATTGACTTGATACGTGTCAAATTAAAACAATAATTATCCATATATACTGCTTTACATGAAAAACATTAAAAAAATATTATTTACGCTTCTTGTATTCCTATCTACTTTTGGATACGCCGAATTTCAAATAGATATTTACAATGAAAAAATTGATCTAACAACAGTCTATCCAGGGCTAGTATCTGCAAAGAAAATGGAGGATACTCCCGCCCTGCGAGTGTACAAAGACAACAAGGCAGTTGGCTATATCATTATTAATACCGATTTTAACGAAACAATTGGATACTCTGGTAAGCCAATACATGTAGCAGTTGGGATTGACAACAATAGTAAAATTCAAGGTGTTCAACTACTCAAACACTCAGAACCCATTGTTCTTATCGGCATTCCAGAGAAGCAACTAACTGATACTTTTGTACGATACGACAACTTCAACGTCATTAAGACCTGGCTTAAAAGCCATTTTGATGATCGAAAAATTGACTCGGTAAGTGGTGCAACGGTAACCGATAGAGTGATTGATGACAGCGTTCTACATGCTGTTTTAAAGTTTTCAGAACGGATCAACCTGCTAGGATTTGCAGATAAAGTTAAGAATAAAACACTAACAAAGCTAAAGACAGATATAGAGCCAAAGGCTCAAAGTTGGCAGCAACTACTAGAGGCAGGCTCAATCTCCACTAGCAAGATTAGCGTGGGCGATGTTAGTGCTCAGTATCTAAAACTAGGCTATCAGAAGGCCTCAGAAGTTGCTGAATCAGACAATCTAGCAGACACCTTCATTGATCTTAATGTTGCACTTGTAAGTATAGAAGAGGTTGGCTCAAACATCCTTGGAAAGGCTGAGTATAAAAACCTAATAGACAAAATATCGCCAGATCAACACGCTGTTTTGGTGATGGCAAGTGGGTTGTATTCATTCAGAGGCACAGGCTTTGTTCGTGGCGGTCTTTTTGACCGCTTCACCATTGAGCAAAATACCGACATATTCAGATTTAGAGATATGCAATATAAGCGCCTCTCAAAATCTTATGCTGAAAATTCCCCTAGGTTTGATGAGATTGGTTTATTCACCTTTCCCAAAGATGCAAACTTCAACCCAACACAAGCCTGGAAGTTTAATCTACTAATTAATCGTGCGATTAATGTGGATGATAAAAAATTCTACAACCACATTGTTAGATACCAACTGCCTCAATACTATTACGATACTATTGAAAACAGCCCAAAAGAGAACAGCCTAATTAACAACATATGGAAAGATAAAAAGGCTGACACAATTGTGTTGCTTGTTGCATTATCACTTCTAACCATTATATTTTTTGCACAGGAAAGGCTAACAATCTCCCATAAAGCAACCTCCATCATTCGAAACTTATTTTTAATTTTCACGCTAGTTTGGATTGGATTCTTGACTAACGCCCAACTGTCTGTCGTTAACGTCTTGACCTTTATACATGTCTTAATGGATAAGTTTAGCTGGGATTTCTTTTTGCTTGACCCGTTAGTCTTTATATTATGGAGCTCTGTTGCTGCCATATTAATTTTATGGGGTAGAGGTGTTTACTGTGGCTGGTTATGTCCGTTTGGTGCACTCCAAGAGCTCTTAAATAAAGTTGCAAAATACCTTAAAGTTCCACAAGTCAAACTCCCTTGGGGATTGCATGAACGTCTATGGGCGATCAAGTATCTTTTATTTCTAGGGTTATTGGGTGCCTCGCTGTACTCACTTGAATGGGCAGAGCATTTAAGTGAAATAGAACCCTTTAAGACCAGCATCATTCTCAACTTTGACCGCACCTGGCCTTTTGTTGTCTATGCATTAATCCTGCTATTTTTAGGTCTTTTTGTTGAGAGATTCTATTGTAGGTATCTCTGTCCATTGGGTGCTGCACTTGCGATTCCGGCGAAATTACGAATATTTAACTGGCTAAAGAGATATCCTGAAACGTGTGGAACGCCTTGTCAAACCTGTGCCAATGAGTGCATGGTTGATGCAATCCATCCTGAGGGCAATATTAATGATAATGAGTGTATGCAATGTATGCATTGCCAAGTGCTATATAAAGATAAGGACAAATGCCCAGAAAAGGCTAAATTAGTCAAGCGTGAAGCTCGCCATCAAGAGCAAAGAGATAAAAAGCTGAAAAAAGTTGAGATCGAAAACTTATGATAAAAATCTGAACATTCATGCCAGACATCTTGACAGCTCAACAGGCTAAAAATTTAGGAAATAATGAAAATCAGGATAAAAATAGACTCAAATAAATAAAAAAAACTATATTTTCACCGTAAAAAGCCATTAACTTGGCTTTTTTGGTATTTTAATCGCCAGATTATCAAAAATTTAGCAAAAAATCGTTATTACACTGCCTCATCCCCATCAAAACAGCTAAAAATAATATTTTTCCTCTTATTGATCTATATCAATGCTTGATGATATTATTTCACCTTAAATAGGTGTCATAACGGTATATAGATACAAAAGGAGGGTGTCATTTATCTGCAATCTTACAGATCGTTCATGTAATTTTTTTAAAAAAACAAGGATAACTAAAATGATAAATATAATAAAAAATAAATTGCTACAGGCGTTCGCAGTTGCTGCGCTTGTTGGTAGTGGGTCAGCTTTAGCTGGTCAAGCTGCGGAATCAGAAGGTGGTGGCCTCAAGGGTTTTAATATTGGTGTTAGTGCCAAGATTGACAGCCTGCCCCGTGTTACACAAAAATTGGTGGCACCACCTTTTCTACCCAAACACAATCAGGTTGCTGTTGGTGGTCCCAAAATTGTTGAGGTTGAGCTAATTGTTGTTGAGAAAGAAATGGAAATTGCACCAGGTGTCTTCTATCAAGCTTTAACATTTAATGGCTCTAACCCCGGCCCAATGATTGTTGTTCATGAAGGCGATTATATAGAGCTAACTCTTAAAAATCCAAAAACAAATGAGATGGTTCACAATATTGACTTTCACGCATCAACTGGCGCACTAGGAGCAGGTGCACTCACCCATGTCGCACCAGGACAAACTGTTGTACTGCGATTTAAAGCAGACAGAACAGGCACCTTTGTTTATCACTGTGCACCGGGCGGTACGATGATCCCATATCATGTGGTTTCTGGTATGAATGGTGCGATTATGGTTCTACCTCGTGATGGACTTAAAGATGAAAAGGGCAATGTAGTTACCTATGACAAAGGTTACTACATTGGCGAACAGGACTGGTACGTTGCCAAGGATGATAATGGCAAATATAAGCGCTACGACTCTCCAATCTTTGCCATGGGTGACACAATGAAAGTTATGCGTGGGCTAATCCCTACTCACCTTACTTTCAATGGTAAAGTTGGCGCCTTAACGGGTGATAACGCCATGAAAGCAAATGTTGGTGATACGGTGTTATTTATCCACTCTCAAGCGAATCGTGATTCTCGTGTTCATTTAATTGGTGGACATGCTGACTTGTTCTGGCACGGCGGATCGTTTGATGACGTACCAATGACCAATCGTGAAACTTGGCCAGTGTTTGCCGGTGAAGCTGCTGCTATGACTTATACCTTCAGACAACCTGGACTGTATGCTTATGTAAATCACAACCTAATTGAGGCGATTTCTCTAGGTGCTGCAGCTCATGTGTCAGTCGAAGGCGAATGGAACAATGACCTAATGGAACAGATACAAGCGCCACATTAGAGTCATGATGCAATCCAAGCTAGTGCACAATATATTAATACTAAAACATCTGTATTTAGTGTTGTGTCTGCTTGGATTGTATTCCACAAGCGTTAATGCTCTTGTGGAATACAATCCGACCCAGCTAAAGGCTCAGCAAGCCAAACAGTATGCTCAAACACTTAATCAAGTTGCCACTCAGGTGATGGGGCATTACGCCGCCTTGTTTAGCTCTCAATCTTCTGATAAATATCCGCAAAATATCAATACCATTCAAATTATCAAAGCACAACTAGAAACCGACTCAGGGCCACCAAACCAAACAACTTTCACGGTTACTATTCAGCTTGGTTATTTGGAGGATCAAATTACTAAGTTTGAGAAAATCAAAGAATCCTTTGTTTTTAATTTAACCAAAACTTCTGATATTGTTGATATTAATAGGCTCTATCAGCATCCACTTAAGTCGGGCAATATAGCTGTTGAATTCAATCAGCTGTATTATCTTAATCGACAATTTGCCTACGCATGGCTTTTATTACTAGATAATCTTCACCCGATAAATCCTTCCGAATTCCCCCATTCTTACGCCACATACCATCTCACCATTGGGGGAAATATTTTCTTTGGAGATGTTCAAAAATCCTTAAAAAAACGCAAAAAATGGCTGGGCCAGGGCGGGCATTTACTCCGTAGTATTGATGTTAAAAAAACTGCTAAAAATGTCTTGCAGATTACGCTCATTATTGACTGGAAAGGAATTTCTAGTAATCACAAATGGCGCATTGCGAAAATAAAACAAATAATTAATATTGAGCCAACCAAACAAGGAGTTTATAAAATAATTAATATTAACGAGCAACATCTGCTGCCAGATATTGCCCCCTGGGAGAAAATACTATGCTAAAAAAAATCTTGATTCTATTGTGCTTAAATATCGGCATTTTTAACCTCTCTAACGCCAGTAGTGAACTGCCTGTTCTGAGTGGCGTCGGCGGTAATTTTTCTGCTGTGGACATGCATAATAATCCAATGCAGATGAATGATTACAAGGGCAAGGTGGTTATACTCGGATTTGGCTATACTAATTGTGCGGATATTTGCCCCTTTACTTTAGGCTATTTAAAACAACTATACGAACAACTTCCAGACTATGCTCAAAAGCAATTACAAATTATGTTTGTTACTGTTGATCCTGAATATGACACTCCTGCACATCTAAAAAATTTCATTTCACACTTTAATCAAAAATTTGTTGGTATTACAGGCACAAGAGCTCAAATTGACAATATTGTTCAGCTATTTAAAGCGCGCTACACTCAAATTGGTGGCAATGTAGATGTTGAAAATATCCGCAGAGTGGTACAAAAACAGACAACTGACAAGTCAAAGGTGCGCCTATACAACCACAGTGTCACCTTATATCTAATTGACCAAGATGGAGAGGTTCGTCATATTGGCTACACTGGAACACCTAAGGCGGAATTTAGTGCTCATATTTTATCCCTGATGAATGTACCGATCAAAACGGATAAATTTAGAATGAAACAGGGTGCTAGCAATGCTAGATCAACTGCTGCTTATGGTGAGATTACTAATCTTGCAGACACTGATGACATACTTTTAAGCATCTCAAGTACGATTGCAAAAAAAACCGAACTACACGAAACACAAATCATAGACGGGTTTGCAAAAATGGTTCACCAGCCTAATAGAGCGTTTGCCGCTAAAGAGACGCTTATCTTAAAGCCAATGTCTTATCATGTTATGTTTATGGGGCTGAAGCAGCCAGTTCACGAGCTTAAAACAATAGATATTGTGCTTCATTTTAAAAACGCAGGCAAGATCCCTGTGCGTATCAATCTAGAGCGTTAATCGTGCATATAACATGGGCAGTGTTTTAGGCAGGTCTGTTACTTTTCTCACCAGTGCATAGCCATTCGTGCCGAATAAATTTGGCAAATAATCATTACCTTTCTCGTCAATGGTAACACAAAATACTTTAAGCCCCATCGTGCGCGCTGTCAAAATGGCTTGTTTGGTATCCTCAATGCCGTAGCGACCTTCATACATGTCCAAGTCGTTTGGCTTGCCATCTGTTAAGATTAATAGCAACTGCTGAGTGGCGACTTGATCCTTTAAAAGATTGGCCGCGTGGCGAATACCTGCACCCATGCGCGTGTAATAGCCTGGCTTAATTTCAGCAATGCGTGATCTAATTTTTCCATTATATTTCTCATCAAAAGATTTTAACGTGTGGATGCGAATCGGATTGGTTTTCCTAGACGAAAACCCGTACATGCCAAATCGATCTCCCGTGGCATTTAAACTTTCAGCAAATAAATACAGGCTGTCTTGAATTACATCAATCACGCGAGATTCGTTATTAACCCAAGTGTCCGTGGACAAGGATAAATCGGCCAACAACAAACAAGACAAATCTCTAGCGCCACTGCTCAGCTCTTTATACAGATTTGACTTTCCATCATGTTGGCCAGCCATCAAATCTGACTTAAATTTCAAATAAGCATCCAAGTCTACTTCTTGGCCATCGCTTTGTGCGTAATGCCAAGTACGTGCTGGTGTAATAGCTTGAAATTGGTTACGTAAATTTTTAGCAGTAGCCTTTAAATGATCTGGCAGGCTTGTGTCTTGCTGTTGGGTCGACACCATACTCACTACGTGACACTTGTCTTGAATTAGGGCTTGTTTTTTCCAATCCCATTCTGGTAATAGAATACCCTCTTCCAGCACTTCATCATCCATGGCTTCTGAAGGCAAATCAAGATCAAATTTCATTTGCACTTTAGAGGCGCGCTGATTTCTGGCAATGGCCAACTCATCTAAATCTTTAGCAACATCTTTAGCGTTTTCAGGGTCTTCGTCATCATCGGTGGATCTGTCCATATTGGCAAACTCACCCCAAGTAAACAGGTTTTCCATGCGCACAGTGATTAGACCTCGAACCTCGTCTGGACTGTCCACACGTTTGGCCTGTTTTTTGCCGATATCAGTGGCGTCTTTTTGCTTATCCGTTCTCTGGTTATCGCTGTCTTCTAAATTTGGCTGATCACCTTGTTGCTCGGCATTGGGTGGATTGGGGTGCAACCAAAGTGTCACCGGCCTAGGCATGTACTTGCTATTAGGTAAGGTAGTAATACTGCCAGGATCTTTGAGCGCCTGCAAAATCATATTTTCTGTTTTTTGCTCAGCTTTGGATATTTTATCAAGCGCTGGGCGTTGCTTTAAATGAGCATCTAATAGTCTTTGATATAGCCTGTTCAAGCCAGGAAATGCACCTAGTGCAAGCTTAGTGCGTTGTTGGTTGTCCACTATCCAGCTATCGGATTGTTTAGAAATTGAGGCGAGTGCCGCCAACCAAAGATATAAATCTTTATTAAGCGCTTTGGTTGGGAAATAATCAATCACCTTAGGAAGGCGCAGTGAGTTTTCATCTATCCAAGCAAACTCGTATTTCTCACTACTACGAGCAATACGTTTTAAAAAACTACGCTCTGAGGTGTATTCACTTTCATCTGTTTGTGCCACGCTGAGCGAGCCATCTCCACCCAAGGCGCGAAAGAAAATGCCAATGGTTTTTTTAATATTAACCAGCTCAACCTCAGCATCCGGATAATTTTTATCCGCCATACGCGTAATAAAGTTATGCCAAATTTCACCAACCCGTTCTTCCATTTAATTATCCTTGGGCAAAGGCAAGCCAATGATTGGATAACGCCATGATTGCGATGACATGGCCTTTGCTAATCCCAGGGCGCCAAATACCACTAGCGTTGAGTGCGCCAAAGTGAAATACAAAATAATCCACATCCATATATAAGAGCTAGAAAAACCGCCAAATACAAATAGCAAGGCAATAACTAGAACAATAAGCGCACCACCAATTAGACTGGTAAAGAAAGTTTGCTGCAAGTGTGATCTAACCAAACTAGACGAATGATTTTTATATTTAAGATAAAACCAGGCGAGTATTAAAAAAGCAATGCCGGGCAATAGCAATAAGTTAAGCAAATATAGCACCTCAAAGCGAATTGCTAAAGCGGTGCTTTTATTATCCGAGTGTGGCATTAACAACTTCCATTAAAGCGTCGATGGTTTCCTGGTCATCAGTTAACGGCTCAACCAACGCTGCTCTACAGGCTTCCAATATTGGCATGCCGCTGGCAATTAAGGTAGCCGTATAGATCAACAGTCGAGTAGAGGCAGCCTCTTCAAGATCATGATCCTTAAGTGCGCGCATAGAAGTAGCCAAGCCAACCAGTTTTTCTGCCGTGGCTTTGTCGATATCGGTTTCTGCCAAGAGTACAAAAATCTCTGTTTGCACATCTGGAAAATCAAAACTCATAGCAACAAAACGCTGTCTTGTACTGGGTTTCATGCCTTTGAGCAAGTTTTGATAGCCTGGATTGTAAGAGGTAACCAGCATGAACTCTTCAGGCGCACTGAGTGTCTCACCGGTGCGCTCAATTGGCAAGATACGCCTGTCATCTGTTAAGGGGTGCAGTACAACCGTTGTGTCTTTGCGCGCTTCAACCACTTCATCCAAATAGCAAATTGCACCTTCTCTCACTGCTTTTGTTAATGGGCCATCACACCAATAAGTACCTTTGTCGTTAATTAAGTGTCTGCCCACTAAATCAGCTGCGGTTAAGTCATCATGACAAGCAACTGTATAAAGTGGGCGATCTAGCTTGGCGGCCATGTGGCGAATAAATCGAGTTTTTCCGCAACCTGTTGGACCCTTAATCAGCAGTGGCAGCTGATTGTTATAAGCGTGTTCAAACAGCTCTACTTCATTGCCTTGCGGCTTGTAAAAAGGAATTTTGTCTTGTTTTTGTTTATTCATAATATTTTCTCTATGCTGTGAACGCTAGGTAAATAACAATACCTAACAGTATAAGCCAAATTAAAATCATCCAGCGCCAAAGGCCGCTAGCATGTTTTAGTTGCATAAAATGCTCGCTAATTAGCGCGCCCTTAAAAAGAGCAATAGCAAACACGCCTAAGGATATGTTAACGCCAGATAACCCCATTTTTCCAACCTGATAAGTCACCAAGGTTAGCATTATCAATAGCAAAAAAACCACTGTCTCTACGATTGTTGATTGTTTTTTTATATTCATTACATTACATACACTAAAGGAAATAAGATTAGCCAAACTAGATCAACCATGTGCCAATAACTTGCACCCGTTTCCACACTACTGCAATTCTTAGAAGAGTAAGTGCCTTTGTTCAGATTGTATGCTAATACGCTCAAAATAACCAAGCCTAAAATCACGTGCAAATAATGAAAAAATGCCAATGATAAATAAAACATGTAGAACGTATTGGTGCTCAAGGTAATACCATTATCAATATGATGAGCAAACTCATCAGTCTTGATAACAATAAAAACCAAACCCATAACAACTGCTAACAACATCCATCGATAAGCATTTTTTTGCTCATCTGCCTTGATGGCTATAACTGATCTAATCACAAAATAACTGCTGCTCAATAGCGCTATCGTATTGTATAGTGCTGCTGTTGTATCTAGATTTTGCTGATACAACTCAAACAGTTCAATATTATCAATACGGGTTATTGCATAGGCTGCAAAAAATAAACCAAACACTAGTAGCTCGGCCATAATAAACAGCCAAATGATAATCTCACCGGGCGGATATCTTGTTACTTTAGTCATTGTTGTACTTATATTCATTCAAAAAAAAGGCCGTCTGAGGTTAAACAGACGGCCTCTTATCCTAATTAAAAAGTTTATTTAGGCATTTCTGCTTCAGGCTGGTCTCTGCCAACAAAGAAGCTTGCTATATAAACAATCAATCCAATTAAGAATATGATGCCTGCGCCTTCACGCATCCAGTAGAAGATCTCAATCTTATCCTGAACCACCATAAATGGCAGTGACGCGTCTCCATTCATTCTTTGTAAATAAACCTGCAAAATACCGGCAGCCGTTAAGAATAAAGTAATAAACACCATAGAGATGGTCATTAACCAGAAAGACCACATCTCTACTATTTGTGCCTTCATGCTATTAGCAGCCTTACGACCATTAAGCATCGGCATAGCGTATGAGATAATTGCTAATACAATCATCACGTAAGCACCATAAAACGCCATGTGTCCGTGTGCTGCGGTAATTTGAGAACCGTGTGTATAGTAATTCACAAATGATAGCGTGTGCATAAAGCCCCAAACACCGGCACCTAAGAATGCCATTACAGAACAACCTAATGCCCATAATACAGCAGCCTTATTAGGATGCTGACGACGACGCTTGTTCACCATATTGAAAGCGAAAATTGTCATCATGAAGAATGGAATAGGCTCTAGTGCTGAGAAGATTGAACCCCACCACTGCCAGTAGCCCGGTGTACCGATCCAGAAGAAGTGGTGTCCTGTGCCGATTAGCCCAGTAATTAACGCCATGGCAATAATTACATACAGCCATTTCTCGATAACTTCACGATCTACGCCTGTTGTCTTAATTAGCACGTAAGCCAACAACGAACCTAGGATAAGCTCCCAAACACCTTCAACCCACAAGTGAACAACAAACCACCAGAACATTTTATCAAGCACGATGTTGTCAGGATTATAAAAAGCAAAAAGGAAGAACACTGCCAGGCCTACCAATCCAATCATTAGTACTAGATTGATCACCGTCTTTCTACCCTTGAGAATTGTCATACCAATATTAAACAAGAATGCCAAGGCAACAACCACAATACCAATTTTAATAATGGTAGGCTGCTCTAGGAACTCACGTCCCATTGTTGGCAGAAGGTCGTTCATGGTGATCTCTGCAAGAGTTGCATAAGGTACCAATAGGTATCCTAAAATTGTTACAACGCCAGCTGCTAAGAAAATCCAAAACATCACTTTAGCCAATAGCGGACTGTGTAATTCTGTTTCAGCTTCGTCAGGCACCATATAGTAAGCGGCGCCCATAAAGCCGAATAGTAACCATACAATCAGAAGATTGGTATGCACCATACGTGCTACATTAAAAGGGATTTCCGGAAAAAGGAAGTCACCAACGACATACTGCATGCCCATAATAACGCCAAACAAAATCTGCCCTACGAACAGTGCAATTGCGGCAATGAAGTATGGCTTTGCAACCATTTGAGAAGTATATTTCATATTAAATCTCCTTATCCTTGTATGTTAGGTGGCCAATTTTGGTTGTTAATTTCTGAAACGTATTTCAAGAATTCTGCAACTGCATCAAGCTCATCATCTGTTAAGTTAAATTGTGGCATGCTGCGTCTTCCAGGTATGCCGTTCTTTGGCCTATACTTGATAAATGCAATAATTGCTTCTTTGCTGTTTCCCATGCGCTTATAAACATTACCAAGCTCTGGTGCAAAGTAAGCGCCTTCACCCATTAGGGTGTGACAACCAATACAGTTATTGTTTTCCCAAACATGCTTTCCTTTAGCGACTTGTTCAGTCAAATTTTCCCTGTTGTCCGTTTTTGGCAATGACTCCACCGTATCGAACGTTAACACCAAAAGCAATAAGAAAAAGAACATGGATCCACCGTAAAAGATATTACGGGCCATGGACTTTGTAAATGCTTGTGACATACTAGCCTCCTTTTTATTAAACAAATATGGTCAATAGATAATAGCCATAAATGTATTATGGTTATTACCCGAGTTCCAGTGTCAAGTTTATATAAGTGCTCCAATAAAAAAATTGACGCAGATCAAGAGATTGAAATAATTATTCTAAATTAAGTTAATAACTTAATATATAGCCAATAATTAAGATCCAAAACGAAAAAAACCCATAGTCAAGACTATGGGTTTTAGATATGGTGCCGAAGGCCGGACTCGAACTGGCGACCTACTGATTACAAATCAGTTGCACTACCAACTGTGCTACTTCGGCAATAGCGCAAATTATACCAAATTATTATTAGTATTATTTAATAAAAATCGATGAATTTTAGCTTTTAATTTAACAAAAAAAATGCCTCATAACGAGGCATTTATAAAACGCTAAATTTGCTTTAGAAGGTTGGACCCGCCGTTAACGCAACAGACGCTTGTCTTAGTGCATTCACTGCTTGTGCATTGGCTTTTTTTGCCAACGCCACATTCTTGCTTTTTTTAGCTTCTTTAATCATCTTTCCTGTATCTCTCCAAGCCGCATTTTGAGCTAAGTTTTTCTTATAGTTAGCTTCAGCCGCCACAACCACATCAGCAAAAGAATCGCTCTTTGCTGCTACGGGTGTGTATTTTGGATCTTTTGACACGCTAGCCTTTTTAGGTGCCGGTGCGACAGGAACACCACCACCTAACTGGTGTACATATACAACCAGTTTTTTAAGCTGTACTGCGTCAATCACGCTAGAGTGTCCAAATGCTGGCATCACTGCATCTTGTGTTTGAGGATCATGCCCTTGATTAACACCGTGAATAATAGTGCGAACAACTGAGGCATGCTGATCTTCTGCTTTAAAGCGATAAATACTATCACTTAAGTTTGCCGAGCCCAGCATCTGATTGCCCGCCAATGTTGGGCCATGACAACCAATACAACCTTTACTCATGTAAAGCGCTTTTGAAGCAGAATTTGGATTACCTTGGGCACCCTTGCCAGTTTCAATCAGAAAAGTTGCTAGTTCGTCAGCTTGTGCATCGGTAATGCCAAGCATACGTGCTGGCATATTACCTTTACGGCCATTAGCAATAGTCTGCTCAATTTTCGCTAGTGAACCGCCATATAGCCAATCATCATCTGCCAAAATCGGGAATCCGGCATTACCTTGTCCGGCCGCACCATGACAAGCTGCACAATTATCACCAAATAAGGTTTTAGCAGTTTTAACCGCGTAAGTTCTAAGCTCATCATCGCGAATAATGTCTTCTAAAGAGGACTCTGCAATAGCTTTTTCAGTCGCTGCAAATTTCTTTTCACGATAAGCCTCAAGCTCTGCAACGCTTTCATTCATTTCAGTAATCTGAGTCCAGCCCGCTGACCCTTTGTAGTGATCACCAAACCAAGGGATGCTCGGGTAGTAGAATGAATAAATGACAACAGCCACAACACCAACCATCATGGCTTGCATATACCATCTTGGTGGGCGATTATTCAACTCTCTTAAATCTTGTTCATCATCCCAAAAGTGTCCTGTATTGTTCTCACCTGGGTATGGGTTTTCATGTTTGCTCATTTTCTTCTCCTCTTAACGTTCGTCATCATCATTGACGAAATTTCGTAAGTCTTCAAATTGTTGCTTATTCTTAGGTCTAAAAGAGTAAAAATAAGCAATCGCTAATAAAACAAATACTATTACTGCGGTAACAGTGCCAATTTTATCGACTAAAGTCATTATTCGCGGTAAGTAACACCGTCTTCAAACTTAATCATATTGCCTAGTGATTGCAAATAGGCAACCATAGCATCCATTTCGGTCTTGCCCGCAACTGCTTTAGCAGCGCTTGCAATATCAGCCTCTGTATACGGCACACCTACTTTAGATAAGCCTTTCATGTGAGAGGCGATCTCGTCACCATCTACCATAGCTTTATCTAAGAACTTATACTTAGGCATAACTGATTCTGGCACCAGCGCTTGCGGATGACGCAAGTGAAGAATATGCCATTCATCTGAATACTTACCACCTAGACGTGCCAAATCAGGACCTGTTCTTTTAGAGCCCCACTGGAATGGGTGATCATACTTAGACTCTACTGCTAGAGAGAAGTGACCATAACGCTCATTTTCATCTCTAAATGGACGAATCATTTGCGAGTGGCATAAGAAACAACCTTCGCGTTGATAGATATCACGACCTGCAACCTCTAATGGGGTATTAGGACGAACACCATCACCAGGCTTCCAATCGTCTAATGACTGGCCTTCAGCTCTTTGCCATAATAAGCTTTGGGTTGTTCCGTCAGCCAGTGTCACCTCATCCTTAACCGCTTCCGGATTGGTGAACAAAGGCACAATTTGCACGATACCTGCTAATGACACCGCTAGGGCCATAAACAAGTACATAGCAAAAATATTCTTTTCAAGCTTTGATTGTAAACTCTCTTTTTTATTATGATTTGACATTATCTCTCTCCTTTATGCGTGAGCGCTTTGCACTGAACTTGACTTGCGAATAGTGCTAACAATGTTAACTAACATAATAATTGCACCAATAAAGATCAAGACACCGCCTGATGCTCTCATTACATAATATGGGTGCATTGCAGATACAGACTCTGCAAACGTGTACGCCAACGTGCCGTACTCATCATACGCTCTCCACATCAAACCTTGCATAATGCCAGATACCCACATTGCCACAATGTATGTCACTGTGCCAATTGTATGAATCCAGAAGTGTGTTGCCAATAGCTTCTGGTTTAGCTTGACGTTATACATTCTTTCAATCATGTGATATAACGCACCAGCTGCTACCATAATATTCCAACCTAGCGCACCAGAGTGCACATGGCCAACAGTCCAGTCAGTATAGTGAGACAATGCATTCACATTCTTCGCTGCCATTACTGGGCCTTCGAAAGTACTCATTGCGTAGAATGCTAATGACATAATTAAGAAACGCAAAATGTAGTCTTCACGTAAACGATCCCAAGCACCCGATAGTGTTAGGATTCCGTTTAGTGCGCCACCCCATGATGGAATGATCATTGCCAATGAAATGGTTGCACCCAATGAGCCCGCCCAGTCTGGTAACGCCGTGTACTGTAGATGGTGAGCACCTAACCATACATAACCAAACATTAACGCCCAGAAGTGAATTACTGATAAACGGTATGAGTAAATTGGACGCTCTGCTTGCTTAGGTACAAAGTAGTACATAATGCCCAAGAAGCCTGCTGTTAAGAAGAATCCAACTGCATTATGCCCCCACCACCACTGAATCATTGCATCTTGAACACCAGAGAAAATTGAATAAGACTTAAACCAGTCCACTGGAATGGATAGATTGTTAACCACGTGTAAGTAAGTAACCATTACCATCATGCCCATGAAGAACCAGTTTGCAACATACACATGTGGCACTTTGTTTCTATCACGAATATGGATAGTCATAATAAAGTTGTATAAATATGAAGCCCATGACAACGTAATCAAAATATCAATTGGCCATTCAAGTTCTGCATATTCTTTAGACTGAGTTAAGCCTAAAGGCAGTGTCACAACAGCAAGTACAATCACCGTATTCCACGACCAGAATGTAAACCAAGCCATCTTGTTTGACCACAAACGCACCTGGTTAGTTCTTTGTACGATATAAAAGGCTGCAGCCATCAATGCCGATCCACCAAATGCGAAAACTACCGCGTTTGTATGCAACGGTCTTAAACGACCAAATTGGAAATATGGAAGGTCGGTGCCCAAATCGTTAAGATACGGAAACGCCAGCTCTGAAGCGATGTACACACCTAGTAATGTTCCCACCACCAAGTAAATGGACGACATAATCGTAAACCACTTGACGACGCCTAAATCATACTTTTCTGCTAAATTCATGAATAGTCCTCTTTTCTTTAGTTAATACTCTTAATTTCTTTACAAATCGCAAGGAATTATAATGCGATTCCACACTAGACGCTATGATACCGTCAATTATGCGATTGTTTCTTGATATAAATCAATTTTTTAAATTTAAATAGTCGGTTGACCTTATGTTCAGCCACATCCTAGCCTCTTCTTAAGAGCTTAAGAGCGATAATAAATAAAACAAACGCCATCAAGAACCACTGCAACGCATAACCAAGGTGCTTGTCTGAGCTTCCATAAAAAGGCTTCCATTGTCTGAAAAATCCATCTGTAGACATCTTATCAAGTCTGCCAATAATTGGTACAAAGCTAAGTTCTGATAATGCTTCAAGCTGACTCATATTAATCGACTGAATTAGCAAAGGGAACTCTGGGAGCTTCACGTGCTTCTCTAGTTCGATTCGTTCTACCGGCTTAATTAAAGACACCTTAATAACTCTAGGCTGGGGATTTATTTCGATATCAGCAATTCTATCTCGTCTTCCATGCCATGGAACAAACCCACGATTTATTAAAATAGCTTGCTGATCAGATAGTATAAAAGGCGTGAGGATGTAGTAGCCTGCATTGCCATTGACTATCTGATTATCATAAATAAATTGGCGGTTTTTTTCATAATGTCCAGCTAACAGAACATTATGATATTCCTTTTTTATCAGGCCAATAGAGGTGGAAGTTTGCTTAGCTGGAGAGCTTTGTGCTATTTCTATTTGCTTGGTAATAGCCAGCTTTTCATCGGCACGATCTAGTTGCCACAAGCCTAGTGATATTAGGCCATATATAACAACACCTATTAGAATACCTGGAAGGGAGAAAATCCTTCCAATCACTTGGCAATAGTGGCATCCATGACAACGACATTAGGCTCAATCCATCCCATATAGCCCGACAACATTAGGACACCAAATAAGAATAAGGATAAAGCCACTCGTATCACTAAAGAACGGAACATTTTATCGGAACCGGCAGATCCACCACGCAACAGACCTAGTAAGCCAGAACCTAGTGCTAACAAAATTCCAACAATAATAACAATAATAATAACACTTGACATATTAACTCCTTATAACAATAAACTTATTCAAACCCAGTATACAAATACGAATAGCCCGAGCCAAACAACATCCACAAAATGCCAATACCACGCAACTCCTTCAAAAGCAAAGTGATTGTCAGCGGTAAAATGGCCTTTTTGCACTCTAAACAAGATAACAGTCAACATAATGGCGCCGAGTGTTACATGAAATCCGTGAAAACCGGTGAGCATATAAAAAGTAGAGCCGTAAATACCTGAGGTTAGCTTAAGTCCGTCTGCATACGCATGTCCATATTCTGCAACTTGAAAACCTAAAAAAGCAGATCCTAGTGCAATTGTTGCTATTAACCACCCAATTACTTGATTACGCTTACTGCTTCGTAATGCGTGATGGGAAAAGGTAAGTGTCACACCTGAAAGTAGCAGCAAAATTGTGTTTAGTGCCGGCAATCCTGTTGCATCGACAAGTTTGGTAGGAATTGAAATGGCTGTGCCTGATTGCAGTGTTGTGCCTGGCGTAGTAAAGGCAATTTGCTGCCAGGTTGCGCTAAAACCATTCCACAATTCAGGTGTAAAGAGATTGTTATCTGCACCACCCAGCCAAGGAACACTTAATGCTCGTGCATAGAACAAGGCGCCAAAAAAGGCCGCGAAGAACATTACCTCTGAGAAAATAAACCAGCTCATGCCCCAACGAAAAGACCTGTCTACTTGCTGATTATATTGACCATTAACACTTTCACTAACCACTTGGCCAAGCCATCCAAATAACATAAAAACAGTGATTGCAAAGCCCAGCGCCATAACTGAAGCTCCCCAGCTAGCCCCATGCATTTGGTTAGCAAAGCCTACCAGTAAAGTTGAAATTCCGACAGACCCAATAATCGGCCAATATGTCCCATTTGGGATATAGTATTCTTTTTCACTCATTTTCTCTCCCTCATTTTTTAACTATCAAGTTTAAAAAAGTTGTATGACAAGCTTATATCTTGTATTCGCTCATCTAATTCTGGCTCCACGACAAATCTTAGTGTCATTTCAAGCTCTTCGTGTGGCTTAAACACCTGTCTATTAAAGCAAAAACATTCTAATTTCTTAAAATGTAGTGCAGCATCTGTCGGCGCAACACTTGGAACCGCTTGACCAATAACCACTTGATCGGTGTTATTTTTTGCAAGATAACTGGTTGTATAAAATTTCCCAGGTATCACCTCCATTGAATGAACCTTGGGGCTAAATTGAACAGGAAAACCGCCCATGGTCATCGCAAAAAAACTAACTTCGATCTTTCTATCTTTTTCAACCTTGTATTGTTGATCACTGTCTACTCGTCCAGTTGTGCCATTAAACCCCGTTATTTCACAAAAAACATCGTAAATTGGCGGCATGACAAACATCGCAAAAACAAACATTAAGATAGGTGTCGATACTAACTTCACCCAAAACGATGTTTTTATCCTTCTTTTTGCTCGAAAGTCGTCAGCCATAAAACATAATGGTCGCCACAAACACTCCTATTGCTATTGCGCCAACAACCACTGCTGTGATCATAACATTCTTATTTCGATCATCCATTAAGAGTGTTGAGACTCCGATTTAATTAGCTCTTTTGAAGGTGGTGTGTTAAAGCTATGGTATTCAGCTTTAGCTGCCAACGTCCATTCCAAACCTTTAGCGCCTTCCCACGGTCTTGCAGTTGCTGGCTTACCGTTACGAATACAATCAACAATAATGTAGGTGAACAATATAAATGACGCGCCAAACGCAAAACCACCAATTGACGAGATAAAGTTAAAGTCTGCAAATTGTAGTGCGTAATCTGGAATTCGTCTTGGCATGCCAGCAAGACCTAAGAAATGTTGAGGGAAAAACAGAACGTTTACTGAAATAACCGCCCACCAAAAGTGCACTTTCGCCAAACCTTCGTTATACATTTTTCCAGTCCATTTAGGCAACCAGTAGAATGTTGCTGCAATAATTGCCCACAATGCACCTGTTACAAGTACATAGTGAAAATGTGCAACTACAAAATAAGTATCATGATATTGAATATCGGCTGGCGCAATACCCAGCATCAGTCCTGAGAAGCCACCAATTGTGAATAAAAATACAAATGATATCGCCCATAACATCGGAGTTTCAAATGTCATTGAGCCTCGCCACATGGTTGAGACCCAGTTAAAAACCTTAACGCCTGTGGGCACCGCAATGAGCATGGTGGCGTACATAAAGTACAACTCACCAGCGACTGGCATACCCGTTAAAAACATATGGTGAGCCCATACAATGTACGACAAGAAAGCAATCGACGCTGTTGCGTACACCATAGAAGAGTAACCGAATAACGGCTTGCGCGCGAAAGTTGGAATAATGTGCGACACCACGCCAAACGCTGGCAGAATCATAATATATACTTCTGGATGGCCAAAGAACCAGAAAATATGTTGGAACATAACCGGATCTCCGCCACCTGTTGCATCAAAAAATGCGGTACCAAAGTTGCGATCCGTTAGCATCATTGTTACTGCGCCGGCTAAAACTGGCATTGCACCAATCAGTAAGAATGAAGTAATTAACCACGTCCAAACAAACAACGGCATATCCATCAACTTCATGTCAGGCGCTCGCATATTAAGCACCGTGGCAATAATATTAATTGCACCCATGATGGATGAAAATCCCAGTAAGTGCACTGCAAAAATAAAGAAGTCTGTGCTATCGGGCGCAAATGTTGTTGACAAAGGTGCGTAGAATGTCCAGCCAAATGCTGGCGCGCCACCTTCCATAAAGAATGTGCTTAACAAAATACCGCCTGCGAACGGTAGAATCCAAAAAGACCAGTTGTTCATACGCGGTAGTGCCATATCAGGTGCACCAACCATCATTGGAATTAGCCAATTACCTAGACCAACGAATGCCGGCATAATTGCGCCAAACACCATAATCAAACCGTGCATGGTGGTCAATTGATTAAAAAACTGTGGCTCCATTAGCTGTAGTCCAGGCTGTAGAAGTTCCATACGAATACCCATTGCTAGGGCGCCACCAATAAGTAGCATAACAAAGGCAAACCACAAGTAAAGCGTACCTATGTCTTTATGGTTTGTGGTTTTAACCCATCGCATTAAACCTTTTTCGGGTCCGTGATGATGTTCGTCATGAGAGGCTGTTACTGTTGTCATAATATTTCTCCTTTAATTAACGTACAGACTTAACATCTGAAGGTTGAACCACGCTGCCAGTATTACCAAAAGCGTTTCTCTCATAAGTAATTACCGAGGCTAGGTCTGAATCACCCAACATTTTGAATGTTGGCATGCCACCCTTGCCATGTAATACAATTTTCATATGTTCTAATGCCGGTCCATTTGCAATAACAGAGTCCTTCATAGCTGGGAAGATTGGTGGTATACCAGAGCCATCTATCTTGTGACAGCCTGCGCAATTAGCCTCATAAACACTCTTGCCTTTGGTCATTAATTCTGCTTTAGACCAGGTTTTGGTAGCACTAGCAACAGCGGCGGCAGCGCTCGCCTGCTCTTTGGCAACCCATGCAGCATAATCCGCCTTGGACACCACCTCAACAACAATAGGCATAAAGCCATGATCTTTGCCACACAACTCTGCACACTGACCACGATAAACGCCAATTTTGTCAACTTGAGCCCAAGCATCATTGATAAAACCAGGATTGGCATCTTGTTTAACACCAAACTCTGCAACCCACCAGTTATGAATGACATCGTTTGATGTAATTAAAAAACGAATAGAGGTGTCAACTGGCAATACTAAGCGCTTATCTACTTCCAGTAAATAATGTTGAGGTTTTGTATCACTTTTCAACGAGTTTTTTGAGCTTTTAGCCAAATTAGAAATAAAGCTAATACCTTCTTTTGGGTAGTCATATTGCCACTTCCACTGATGGCCAGTAATCTTGATGGTCATCTGCGCCTTAGAGGTGTCCTCCAAATCAATCAATACCTTAGAAGCTGGTATCGCCATAACTATTAAGATAATAACTGGGATGGCGGTCCATAAAAATTCAGCCTTGGTGCTTTCATGAAAGTTTGCGGCCTTAAATCCTTTAGATTTTCGATGCGTATACAAAGAGTATGCCATGACACCAAATACGATGATTGCGATTGCAACACAGATCCAAAAAACCATCATGTGTAATCCGTAAATATCTCGACTGACTGACGTAACACCTTCAGTCATATTTAAGCCGTATTCTGAAAATACTGCTGTAGAAATTAGTGCTGTAGACGAGGCCACAACTCTTGATAATTTGCTCATATATCCCCCCAGATAAAAGCAATCATTTGCATAAAATGCCAAACTGATCAAAAAATTTAAAGCAATCATACTATATTTTTTTAACTTTCTAACATATTTTTAGAAAAAAATCCATTATTTAGATCAAGGTTTTATAATATTCTTGACAAGCCGGAAAATGAATGTTTTAATGAGCTAGTATTAATTTCACGGGGGAGAAAAAATGGCATTAGTCCAAACAGTTAGAATGCAAAAGAACACAGGGAAAAAGGCAACCATCAATCGTATTGGGCTAGGATCTCCAGTCATCTGGATTAGTAAGGCTTTTACTGACATTATGACTTGCCCTAAGTTGGCTGTTTTTTACGGGGGCTTGTTTACCTTGGTAGTTTACAACTTATGGACATTCCTGGCGCAATCTAGCTCGCTACATGACGTTGCCGTACCACTAGTTGCTATGATTATTTTAGTACTGGGACCTATTTCTGCTATCAGCCTTTATGATGTATCTAGAAAAATTTCTAACGGGGAAAAACCCACTATTAGTAACGTATTAGGAGCGTCAATTAAATCAAACGGGTCATGCCCTTCAATCTTCTTGTCAATTGTGCTGATGCTAGTAGCTGTTGCCTGGATGGTGTTTTCTCCGTTGATTTATACGGTATTTACTGCTGGCGCGCTAAATATTGTTAACACCGATCAAAGCATAATTCAAAATATTATGGCTGACTTTGCCAATGGCACTAACATGGGCTTTGTGATTGCCTATTCAGTTTTCACTTTATCATTAGCATTAGTTACATTTATGATTAGTTGGTTTGCATTCCCAATGGTTCACGATCAAGATGTAGACCCATTTACAGCAATCAGCACTAGCTTAAGTGCGACTTCAAAAAATGCCCTAGTAATGATTCCTTGGATTGTTTTCGTAGGTGCCGCTGTAACTGCTGGCTTGCTAACCCCTTACTTTTCTGGCCTTATAATTATTATTCCTGTATTGGCTCATGCTACATGGCACGCCTATGAGGAAATGATTGGCAGTATAGATTAATCCAGACTTTCTTTCTAAACATCAGTCCGGTTGGTTGTCGGTCTGATGTTTTTTTTCGCAAAAAAAAACTAGCCTATGTACAATAAATTACTAGTATCTTCAATTATTCTCGCCTTGATAGTGGTTGTGCTTGGCGCCTATACCAGATTAAGCGATGCTGGCCTGGGATGTCCAGACTGGCCTGGTTGTTATGGGAAAATTATTGTCCCTGACATGGCTGATGGCACTCAGATTGAAGGCTATGAGCGCCCACTTGAGGTGGCTAAAGGTTGGAAAGAAATGCTCCACCGATACGCCGCCTCTACTTTGGGGCTATTTATCCTTATACTGTGGCTCCTGGCTTTAAAAGGCAAAACGCCACACGCTCAATCTATGGTGCTCCCAAGCTTTACCGCGTTATTCGTAATGCTGCAAGGCGCCTTTGGAATGTGGACAGTCACTTTAATGGTTCACCCCGGTATTGTCACCACACACCTTGTTGGTGGCTTTATTACCAGCGCCTTACTCGTCTGGCTATATCTCAATCAAAATAGGCGTACCCTTATCGATCGTCACATTCTAAAACGACACAAATATCTGCTTTTGCTTGTCTTGTTTGCACTTAGTGTGCAAGTTATCCTTGGTGGTTGGACCAGCACTAATTACGCAGCACTTTCTTGTGGAGACCAATTTCCAACCTGTTTAGATGCCTGGTGGCCAAATATGGATTTCTCCAAAGCATTCTATTTCGGTCCTATTGGTTCAGAATACAACTACGAGTACGGCGTATTAGAGAATCAAGCGCGCGCTGCCATTCAGATGATGCACCGCATGGGCGCCTTGGTAGTCACTATTTTAATACCCCTGTTGTTAGTTTTATTGGGACGCTATGCGCGCCTAAAAGACAATCTGATGCTAGTATGGGGATTGTTGATCGCCCAAGTATTATTGGGCATTTTAAATGTCATGCTATCACTGCCAATGACGATAGCTGTACTGCACAATGCGGTTGCCCTATTGTTACTATTAAGCATTGTTATTCTAATTCATAGAGTATTCAAAAAAGAATCCTTTTGACCACAATAAAATTTAGAGTCTATCAGTTTTAATCTCGAGTTCAGCTACTCTACTTACTAGACATCTCTTGCATCCGATTTACCTTTTACACCAAATCTAATTATTGAAATTTTAGATTATAATGTTTAGGCAGCTATTGCAAGCTTAACAGCGGCAACAACCACTGCAATAAAAACAGCTGTCATCACCAAACCAACAACAATATACGGCCACGGGCCTTGTTTTTCTGTTCGCTCAAAGTCTTTGGCTAAATTTTCTTTTTTGCCAACACCAATCATGGCTGAGGCTACTGCCTTAAATACTTGACCCAACCCTTTCAAAATATTCCCTTTTTAGCCTATAAAGTAATAAGCCAATAATGATCTACCAGTAGAGCAAGAAAGATCAGCATTAGGTAATTAATCGAGTAAGTGAATGTATTCCAGGCAATTTTTACATCCTTAGGCCGGCTATTAATACTAATGGCATACCATAGAAAAATAACCCCTAAAATCAAAGCGGCAGCTAAATAAATCAGTCCTGACATACCTGTAAGATAAGGCAAAATTGTGACCACCACCAGCAAAATTGTATACAGTAGAATTTGCATTCTGGTGTAGGCTAGACCATGAGTAACCGGCAACATTGGGATGTTAACCTTCTCATACTCCTTAACTCTGTGTATTGCCAGCGCCCAAAAGTGCGGTGGCGTCCAAATAAAAACAATCAAAAATAAGAGTAGTGCAAACTCAATATTTTGTCCACCGGTTATAGACGTCCACCCTAATACAGGAGGTGCCGCACCCGCCGCACCTCCTATTACAATATTTTGTGGCGTGGCACGTTTTAAATACAAAGTGTAAATTACTGCGTAACCAATTAATGATGCAAAGGTTAAGATCATGGTCAAGGTGTTGACGAATAATTGCAATATACCGAGGCCAGCCACTCCTAACAACACACCCCAAATTAACGCTTGATGACGACTAACCTTTCCTTGTGGCAAGGGTCTTTGGTCAGTTCGTGACATTTGCATATCAATTTTTTCATCAACCACGTGATTAAATACAGCGGCCGAAGCGGCAGCCATACCAATGCCGGCTGACGCGTTCAAAACCAGCGTCCATTCCGGAAAGTAAGGCGCAGGAACTGCCAAAAACATACCCACAATTGCCGTTAGAAGAATTAACGCAACCACTTTAAGTTTGCAAAGATCTAGCAAGTTGGAAATTGAAACCATAGATTTTTTAGCCATTAGCCAATACGAGAATATTTAAAAAGACGATGTAGATCCTTGATTACAAGCTTAATATTTAACTCTTCAGGGTTATAGTGCAGCATGATATTTCCCAGGGGATCAATTAAAAATAGATGGTTATTAGGGAATTTTTTTAACTTTTGCATGAGATCAGCGCCACCACGAGCTAGTGCCACTTTTGGATTAATGCCTTTCACATTCTCACTGGTTAGCAGCAGGTTCTGGATTCGGCGCATATTTTCATTCGTAAGTATGCGTATGGTGTTCATATCTTCAAGTGTTTTTTGACAGGACTGCTCACAACGATCGGTCACATAAGTGAGTGTCCAAATCCCTTGAAGACTTCCATTTTTGGCATCATTAAAGACAATGTCTTGATTTTCTGTACTAATAACAGGGTTAACGAATTCGCCATAATTAACCGTGCTTTTAGTGAAAGACCCAGGGCTCAAATAGAAGAAAGCGGTGCCAAAAACAATTGGCAACACAAAAGAGGCTAACAAAACCCACAGCTCTTTTTTGGAATTCATAAAAACCTTTTTTTTAAAATTTAACCAATAATACACTTAGATGTCTTACAGGGGTGAATTTAAACTTTTAAAGTCGAACCTCTATGCCTTTTTCTTGCATGGCTAGCTTTGCTTGTTCTACCGTATATTCGCCAAAATGAAAAATACTGGCTGCCAAAACCGCATCGGCACCGCCTTTTAAGACGCCTTCGCATAGATGCTCTAAATTGCCCACGCCACCTGAAGCGATAACAGGCACGCCCACCGCATCTGATACCGCTTTTGTAAGATCAAGGTCAAAGCCAGTTTTAACACCGTCGCAATCCATAGAGGTCAGTAACACCTCTCCAGCACCATGCTCACCCTCAGTCATTTTAACCGCCCACTCAACCACATCAATACCGGTTGGATTGCGCCCTCCATGAGTAAAAATTTCCCATTTATTAGGCGTGCTTGAGACTTTTTTAGCATCAATAGCAATCACAATACATTGTGAGCCAAATTGTTTGCTAAGCTCGTTAATTAGCTTTGGATCAAAAATAGCCGCCGAATTAACTGCAACTTTATCAGCGCCCGCATTTAACATGGCGCGTACATCTTGTGCCTTACGAATACCGCCACCGACAGTTAGTGGAATGAACACTTGTTCAGCGATACTCTCCACCATGTGAATGGTGGTGTCTCTTCCTTCATGTGAGGCGGTAATATCTAAAAAGGTAATTTCATCTGCGCCTTGTTCATCGTAGCCCTTGGCCACCTCAACAGGGTCTCCGGCATCCTTAATGTCTACAAACTGCACACCCTTAACCACGCGACCATCGCGCACATCCAAACAAGGAATAATTCTTTTTGCTAAACTCATAAAAATGAATTTTACCTCTCAAAGTTTGTTATGTGGCCAAATATGACTCTATAGGTATAATTCTGACTTATTATGAATATCCCAAAGCACATTGCAATCATCATGGACGGTAACGGACGCTGGGCATCTGGGCGCAGTCTTCCGCGTATTGTTGGTCATCAACAAGGTGTTAAAGCTGTACGAACTGTGGTCAAAGCTTGTGGCGCCATGGGTGTTAAAACCCTTACTTTGTTTGCGTTTAGTAGTGAGAACAAAAATCGCTCAACTGAAGAAGTGTCACTATTATTCAAATTATTTCTAACCGTTCTCAAGCAAGAAGTTAAAAAACTCAACAAACATAATGTGCGCTTAAAAATCATTGGGGACTTGTCGCTATTCCCAGAAGATGTGCAAAAAACAGCTGCTGAAGCTCAAACTCTGCTCGATAATAATAATGGACTAACACTGGTAATTGCTGCTAACTATGGCGGCCAGTGGGATATTGTTCAAGCAGCCAGACAAGCGGCCCAAGCGGCCCTCAATGGCGACATTAAACCTGAAGATATTACCATTGACAGCTTTTCAAACTATTTGTCACTAGCAAACGAACCCATGGTGGACTTGCTAATTCGCAGTAGTGGCGAACTTAGAATTAGCAACTTCTTGTTATGGGACGTTGCTTACAGTGAGTTTTACTTTACCGATACACTCTGGCCAGATTTTGACGAAACTGAGCTTAACAAAGCTATTGTAAGCTTTAATCATCGTGATCGCCGTTTTGGCGCACGCAAGGAAAAATAATGCTATTACCAAGAATTTTGACCGCACTCATCCTGGCACCTTTATTTATTTGGGCAATTTTCTCTCTGCCTACTGATTATTTTTCCTACCTACTTTTATTGTTTGTTGCACTTGGCGGTTGGGAATTTGCACAGCTTATCAAAATTGAAAAACCACTTTATCGTCTCTTGGTGTCTGCTGGCATTGTCGGTTGCGCGGTTGTTGCCTCTGAGCATACCCAAAACTTACAGATTGTTTTAATGGTATCTGTTGCATGGTGGGGGTTAAATTTATATTGGGTTATTAGCTACCCTAATAATGTTCAATCTTGGTATGGCTCGGGCATTGTTAGGGTTATGGGCGGAGTAATGCTATTAGTGCCAATGTGGGTAGCTTTAACAAATCTGCACGCAGATTATAGCAGGGACTATTTCCTCCTGTTGATGTTGCTAATCTGGGGTGCAGATTCTGGTGCTTATTTTGCTGGAAAAGCATTTGGCAAACACAAACTAGCGCCAAACGTTAGCCCTGGGAAGTCTATTGAGGGTGTTGTTGGCGGTATTGTACTTGCGGTTATTATTATGTTGGCTTTTTTACAATACCAGAATATTGCCTCTGACGCTTATACTGGCTATCTGCTACTTGCTGTAGTGGTTTCTAGCGTTTCTGTCTTAGGCGACCTTTATGAAAGTCTATTTAAACGTACATCGGGTATCAAAGACAGTGGCAATATTTTGCCAGGACATGGCGGTATTCTTGACCGTATCGATTCATTAACGGCTGCTGCACCCTTCTTTCTACTGGGTCTTGGCTTAATATGATAAACCTTACTCTACTAGGTGCCACCGGATCAATTGGGAAAAGCACCTTGGCAGTTGTTGACCTGCATCCAGATCAATTTAATGTATTTGCGATTAGCGCTCACACCAACTGGCAACAGATGCTGGAGCTTTGTAAAAAATATCAACCCAGCTTTGTAGTCATGACCGATGAAAATGCTGCCGCTCAATTAACTCAACAAATTCAAGATAAGACGGTTGTTTTGGTAGGTGCTAAAGCATTAGATGAAATCGCCTCTCATACGCAAACCGACTACGTTATGGCAGCAATCGTGGGCGCCGCCGGCATGTCTTCAGCATTGGCCGCCGCCCAAGCGGGCAAACGAATCATGCTTGCCAATAAAGAATCCTTGGTACTGGCTGGTGATATTTTCATGCAGGCAGTTAAAGATAACCAGGCTGAACTCATACCTGTTGATTCAGAGCATAGTGCGATTTTTCAGTGCCTGCAAGGCGGTCGATCAGGTTTGAAAAAAATCCAGCTCACCGCTAGTGGCGGGCCTTTTTTGCACACACCTCTTGAAAAACTTGTAAACGTTACTCCAGATCAAGCTTGCGCTCATCCTAATTGGTCAATGGGTCGCAAAATATCAATAGATTCTGCCACCATGATGAACAAGGGTCTAGAAGTAATCGAGGCACACTACCTCTTTAATTTGTCCTCTGAAAAAATTGATGTTGTAATGCACCCTCAAAGCATTATTCACTCGTCGGTCTATTTTGAGGACGGCTCAACCTTATCACAGCTTGGCAATCCCGATATGCGCTCAGTCATCTCGTACGCTATGAGTTATCCTAACCGGATAGCATCAGGCGTGCCGTCATTAGATTTAACACAAAATTCCCCACTAGAGTTTTATACGCCAGATTTTGAGAAATTCTCTTGCTTGCGCCTAGCCTTTGAGGCGCTAAAACAGTCCGGAAGCTCGATGGGCACAATGAATGCGGCCAATGAAGTTGCTGTAGACAGCTTTCTAAAAGGTCGAATAAGTTTTTTAGATATTTCAACCGTTATCGAAAAAACCTTGAATGAAGCGGAACACTTCTACCCAAGCACGCTTAGTGAAGTAATACATAATGACCAAAGCGCAAGAGCCATTGCCGATAAAATTATCAAGTCTTATGCGTAGATTACTAATCAGTGCGCTATTGCTTTTTCTACTACTCAATATAAGAGTTGCTTTTGCTCAGGATAGTGAATACCGCTTTACCGTTAAACAGGGGGACTCCCTAAGCAAATACTTTTCAAAGCTCGGTCTATCAAACCGATTATTGGTCAATTTGCTATCGGCTAATCAAAAAAATCAACAGCTTAATCAGCTTAATATTGGCGAAAAAATTGTTCTCCGTTTGCACAACAATCGCCGCTTCAAATCGCTAAGTTATTACCCGCATAGCAAAAAATCACTTGAGGTGTTGTTAGTTGGCACTCGCTTTGTCAATCCACCCAAACTGAGCAAAAAAAACCTAGACCCCCTTTTAGTAAGCACTATTGTTATTAACAATTCATTTGGTTATGATGCGCAAAAAGCAGGGTTTGGGCTAAGTCTGGTCAATACAGTTGTTGAGGCGCTATCGTGGCATTTAGACTTTGACACTGATTTGCATAAGGGCGATCGTTTTTTTATTATTACCAATGGCGCCAAAAAACCCGTTGGCATTATTTACAAGGGGAGTAATAAACGTATTGAGGCTTTTGCTCACACCGATAAGAGCGGCAAAACCCGTTATTACAATCGCTATGGCTACACGCTCAACTCTTCTTTTTTGAGTGCACCTCTGAAATACAAACGCATTAGCTCTAAGTTTCAGTTAAAACGCTATCATCCTATTCTAAAAACCTACCGCCCACATAGGGCTGTAGATTATGCCGCTGACCATGGAACGCCTGTTGTTTCAACTGCGGATGGTGTTGTTAAGCTTAAAGGCTGGAAGGGCGCCCTTGGAAAGGCTATTATCATTAAACACGGTGCCAATTACACCACGGTTTATGCACATCTATCTAAATATGCTCGTCATCTTCGTAAAGGCGGCTCGGTGAAAAAAGGGCAAGTCATCGGCTATGTTGGCTCAACCGGTCGATCTACAGGTGCACATCTACACTACGAGTTGCGCTTTAAGGGTGAGCGTAAAAACCCATTAAGTTATAAGCTGCCTAAGCGCTTGAAAGTTTCTCGTTCAGAGTTGTGGAGCTTTCGTGCCCAAGTTAATACAATTCTAGCCGCTCTATAATGATTGCATCTTAACCCAACGGCGCCAACTTTCAGGCGTCAGGTCTGTCAAGTAATCATTTTTAATATAACGATCTTGGTAAGCTTTGGCGCCCGCCACCTTGTTCAAGATTGCAAAAGTAATAAGCTCATCAATTCGGCTTATTTTCTTAGTGCCTGGCACTAATGACTCGTTACGAATAATGGCCGCCATCATGGCTGATTGTGCATTTCCGTGCGTCTTGAAAGATTCTTCGAACAGGTTTAGCGCCAAAAACTCATTTTTAATAAAGCCGTGATCGCCATCAAGCAAATACAAAGCATACTCGTAGAGTGCCGTATCATAACTTCTGCGAACCAATTTGATCAAAATTTTGTTAGCCTCTTGCTCTTGGGGGTTGTATCCCATTAGCTCATTACCCTGTCTGAGCTGCTTTGAAGCCGCGTACATAGCGTCAAAATCATTCAGGTCAAAGGCGCCTTTTAACAGCAATGACTGCCCTCTGAGTACCACATCACGCGAACCAATCTCATTGCCGATTTGTATTAGACGTAGGGCGCCATCTGAGAGTGGAGATGCAGTCGCATTCAAGCTCAGTAACACAATAAGAATAGGTATTTTTTTCAGCATGGCAATTTATAATCTATTTTACCACGACAAAAGTTATCATAATTTCTAGTCAGACAATCGATTAAAATATGTCTAATATTTATTGCAACAACCGTCAAAGGAAACTACTGTGGAAACTCTATTTGAAACCAATTTAAGCCTGCCTCTTATTCAAAAAGGCAAGGTGAGGGATATTTACGATATCGATGACAAAAGAATGCTTATTGTTACCACAGATCGTTTAAGTGCTTTTGATGTGGTTTTTGATGATGGCATTGCCAAAAAAGGCGCTGTATTGACGTCTGTAGCCAATTTTTGGTTTGATAAAACAAATCACATCATTCCAAACCACTTAACTCACGAACCCTTAAACAGCGTGCTAAGTGACCAAGAAGCTAAACAAGTTGAAGGTCGCGCTATTATTGTTAAAAAACTAAAACCTTTGGCGGTTGAGGCAATTGTTCGTGGCTACATCATTGGCTCAGGCTGGAAAGATTATCAACACACCGGTGGCATATGCGGCATAGCCTTACCTTCTAATCTTAAATTAGCAGAAAAACTTCCAGATGTTCTTTACACCCCCTCTAGCAAAGCCGCTGTTGGCGAACACGATGAGAATATTGATTTTGAAACCACTATCAGTATCCTGGGTACAGAGATGGCACAACAGGTCCAACAAGCCAGCCTTGCACTGTACCAATTTGCAGCGGAGTTTGCACTTGAACGAGGCATTATTATTGCAGATACTAAATTTGAATTCGGTCTAGATGAAAACAACACTCTAACCCTGATGGATGAAGTGTTAACGCCAGATTCTTCACGCTTTTGGTCAGCACAAGATTATCAAGTTGGCACTAGTCCCAAAAGCTTTGACAAGCAAATTATTCGTGATTATTTGGAAACGCTAGACTGGGATAAGACTCCGCCAGCGCCAAAACTGCCGCAAAATATTATTGAAAAAACAGCCAACAAATATCAACAGGTCCAGCATTTGTTAACGCAATAACACTCATGCAGTTAAGCGGCTCAATCCAAAAGATGCACGCCCACCTTAATAAGGGGGTTGCTCAATATCAACTGCCTATTGGACAAAGGCTGTTAAATATGAATGACTTGGTGGGTGAAGAAATCACACTAAGTTTTAACCATGTTATCCACTGTGGCCACTGTGGCAAAAAAACCAACAAAAGCTACTCTCAAGGCTATTGCTACCCTTGCTCTCAAAAACTAGCCTGCTGCGATCTATGCATTATGAAACCCGAGACTTGCCATTACCATCTCGGCAGCTGTCGAGAACCAGAGTGGGGCCTGAACAATTGCTTCTCACCTCATGTTGTTTATTTGGCTAATTCTTCCGGTGTTAAGGTTGGCATTACTCGCAAAAGCAACATACCCAGCAGATGGATAGATCAAGGCGCTATTAGCGCTGTGCCAATTTTAGAGGTAGATACACGACTAAAATCTGGCGAGCTTGAGATGTCTTTAAAAGAATTTGTTAATGACAAGACTAATTGGCGAAAAATGCTCAAAAATGAGGTTAGCGCCATTAATCTAATTCCAATAAAAGATGAGCTTCTTAAGCATATTCAAGATACCATTAAAGTCACAGGCGCTCAGATTTTAGACAATCAAGCTTTGGAGATAAACTACCCTGTGGTAGAATATCCCAGCAAAATTAGCTCCCTAAATTTTGATAAAACACCGGTTATTTCAGGTACATTAAAAGGCATCAAGGGTCAGTATTTAATACTAGATTGCGGCGTGCTTAATATTAGAAAATTTAGCGCTTACAATATTACATTAACTTATTAGGAAAAATTATGGCAGACTTAATCATAGAAGAATTAACATTAGGCGAAGGCAGTGCTTGTAAAGCGGGCGATCACGTTTCTATGCACTATACCGGATGGCTGACAAACGGAAAAAAGTTTGACTCAAGCGTTGATCGTAATGATCCTTTTAATTTTCAATTAGGTGTCGGCCAAGTAATTCCTGGATGGGATCAGGGTGTTGACGGCATGCAAGTAGGTGGTAAACGCAAGCTAACCATTCCATCTCAGTTGGCCTACGGAGAAATGGGCGCAGGCGGCATTATTCCGCCAAATGCAACTCTGGTCTTCGATGTTGAACTTTTAGCAATTAATTAATAAAAACCATGAACGACGACTTTCCTAGAATTAAACGACTTCCTGCTTATGTTTTTGCTGTTACCAACGAGCTAAAATCAAAGGCTAGGGCGCGTGGGGAAGATATTATCGACTTTGGTATGGGTAATCCAGACCAGCCAACGCCTGATCACATCGTTGAAAAACTAGTTGAAGCGGCGCGTCGTAAAGACACGCACAGATATTCCACATCACGCGGAATTCCGCGCTTACGTAAGGCGATCTCAAACTGGTATAAAACCCGTTTTGATGTCACCATCGATCCGGAAACAGAGGCAATTGTCACTATCGGCTCTAAAGAAGGTCTGGCCAATTTAGCTCAGGCAGTAGTAGGTGCAGGTGACACTGTATTGGTACCTAACCCGGCATATCCAATCCATCCATATGGTTTTGTCATTGCGGGTGCTGATATTCAACATGTACCCTGTGGTCCAGACGATGACTTTCTAACCGAGCTCGAAAGATCCATCAAAAACACCTGGCCAAAGCCAAAAATGTTGGTACTTAACTATCCATCTAACCCAACCACCGAGTGCGTTGAGCTAGAGTTTTTTGAAAAGGTTATAAAAATTGCTAAAGAACATGAGATTTGGGTGGTACAAGATTTAGCCTACGCCGATATCGCCTTTGACGGCTATGTTGCGCCTAGCATTATGCAAGTCAAAGGCGCTAAAGATATTGCCGTGGAGTTTTTCTCACTTTCAAAAAGTTATAATATGCCGGGCTGGCGTGTCGGGTTTATGGTGGGCAATCCTACGCTAGTAGGCGCTTTAGCAAAAATAAAATCTTACCTAGATTATGGTATGTTTACCCCGATCCAGGTGGCTGCTATTGAAGCACTAGAGGGTGATCAAACCTGTGTTCAGGAAATATCAGACATGTACCAAGATCGTCGCGACGTACTATGTGGCGGCCTAAATAGTATTGGCTGGGAAGTAACGCCGCCCAAAGCCACCATGTTTGTTTGGGCCAAAATTCCTGAGTCTTATCAAGCTATGGGCTCATTAGAGTTTACTAAAAAACTGCTAAAAATAGCCAAGGTTGGCGTCTCTCCAGGCGTTGGATTTGGTGACTATGGCGATCAATATGTACGTTTTGGTCTAATCGAGAATGAGCATCGAACCCGTCAAGCTATTCGTGGCATTCGTGAAATGTTTAAAGCAGATGGCTTGCTATAGTTAAAAGTTTGGCGTTAAAATCAAACCCATGAAACTCTCTGCTAACGAATTTATAAACAGCAAACAAAAACGCTTAACCTTGCTAGGCATGTCTGGTGTGGGCAAAACGCATTTAGCAAAACTCCTGTCCAAAGAAGATCAGTATTTTCATTATTCCGGCGACTATCGTATCGGCGCTGAGTATCTAAATAATCCAATCCTGGAAAACGTCATCAATCGCGTCAAACAAGATGAATGGCTAAAATCCCTGCTAGATAACGAATCAATTAGCATTAAAAATAATATTACTTTTGACAATCTATCTTCCGCCTCTGCCTTTTTAGGCAAAGTTGGAAACCCTGAACTGGGCGGACTACCAATTGATGAATTTACACATAGGCAGGCCCTGTTCAACAAAGCAGAGGCTAGTACCATGCTAGATGTGCCTGATTTTATCGCTAAAGCTGAGCAACAAGGGGTGGGCAATTTTATTAACGATGCCGGTGGCTCCTTGTGCGAACTAGATGATGAAAAAGTTTATCAAGCTTTGGCAGAGCGCACTATCATTCTCTACATTCGCGCTAGTGATAAAAATGAAGGCACCCTTATAGAGCGCGCGCAAACACATCCCAAGCCTTTGTACTATCAGGCTGAGTTTTTACAAGAACAGCTAGGCGTTTACTTGGCTGAGAATCAGCTAACTTATGTCGCACAAATTAATCCAGATGACTTTGTGCGCTGGATATTTCCGCTACTCTTAGAACATCGTAAGCCAAAGTATGAGCATATTGCTCAGCAGTATGGCTACACCATTGATAGCGAAGACCTGTACCAGTGTCGCCAGGCGAGCGAAGTGCTTGAGTTGATTGCAGGAGCCATGTCCTAATGCCTTTAATTGCCCACTCAACACTCCCTTCTTTTGCACGATTAAAATCTGAAGGGGAGACGGTCTTAAGCAAAGACCGGGCAAACCACCAGGTGATTCGAGAACTACATATTGGGCTCCTTAATATGATGCCGGATGCCGCTCTAGAAGCAACTGAGCGCCAGTTTTTCCGCCTGATTGGCCACTCTAATCAAATTGCACAATTCTACCTACACCCATTTACTCTACCCTCTATTGAACGTGGTGATAAAGCCACTCAACACATCAGTGAGCACTATCAAAGCTTTGATGAAATAAAGTCTCAGGGTCTAGATGCGCTTATTATCACTGGCGCGCATGTTGAGCAAGCCGACTTGCAAAAAGCACCTTTTTATGAGGAGCTAAAAACGGTTATTGACTGGTCATATAATAAAGTTACCTCAACCTTGTGCTCTTGTTTGGCCACTCATGCAGTGATGGAGTTTAGATATCAGCAAAAACGTCAAGCAATTGGCAAAAAATGCTGGGGCGTTTTTAAACATCAAATTGCAGATCGAAGCCACCCGCTAGTGAGCGGTGTTAATACCAATTTTAATGTGCCACATTCACGTTTTAATGAGATCACCAAACAGCAGTTTACTGCTGCTGGCGTTAAAATCTTGGTTGATAGTGATATTGGCGCGCATTTGTGTGTAAGTGAAGACCTGCTGCGTATTGTGTTTTTTCAGGGGCACCCTGAATATGACACTATTAGCCTACTTAAAGAGTATAAGCGTGAAATTATGTTATACCTGTCAGGCTCTCGTGCTGACTATCCAATTTTTCCCGCACACTACCTAGGCGAACAAAATAAAGCCATCTTGAATGAGTACAAATCTAAGCTACTGACAAATGAATTTGGCATTAATGATTTCCCTGAACGTCTTATTAGTCAAACCTTAGACAACACCTGGCACGATGCCACTCGACAAATTATTAGCAACTGGATTGGTTGCGTATACCAAACCACTCATGAGGATGTAAACAAACCCTTCATGGATGGCATTGACCCTAAAAACCCATTAAAAATTAACCCTTCTGTATGATTTTTGTTCATTCATTATCTACAGACAAACACAGCCTATAAAAGTATGGAAACACTTTCAATTATTAATTACCTCGTGCTCGCCCTAACAACAGCCTGGACGTTATTTATTTTATTTAACCTACAATCTAACTGCCAAAAACAGTGTGATTTTAAAACCATTAAACAGTGTATCTCCACTTATTTCTTTGGCTTGGTATTAATTTTTATTTTGTATTATGCCAATAAATGGGTGTTAACCGGTCAGGTTTTGTTTTAAAGCAATCTGTTAGAAATTGTCACCACTTGCTGATCAGCTACTGACTTGGTTTGATGTTCACGGACGTACCAACCTACCCTGGCAGATAGGGCGAAAAAGTCAAGTTAATGTCTACCATATCTGGCTTAGTGAGGTTATGCTTCAGCAAACCCAGGTAAATACTGTCATTGATTATTTCAACCGTTTTACTCACCACTTTCCCACACTTAATAGCTTGGCCAATGCATCAGAAGATGCAGTTTTAGCCCAATGGGCTGGGTTAGGCTATTATGCAAGAGCTAGAAACCTGCATAAAGCTGCCAAAATTATTAGTCACGACTATCAAGGGCTGTTTCCTCAAAATTTCGAGCAGGCACTTGCTCTGCCTGGTATTGGCAAATCTACTGCAGGCGCAATATTGGCGCTTGGGTTCAAGCAAAAGCATGCTATTTTAGATGGCAATGTAAAGCGAGTTTTATCAAGAGTGCACCAAGTCAAAGGTCATTACGCTCAACATACAACACTCAAAGAGTTATGGAGCTTGGCCGAATATCACACACCAGATGCCCGTATTGATCACTACACTCAAGCAATCATGGACTTGGGCGCTACAATGTGTAAACGCTCAAAGCCCCATTGTGAACACTGCCCACTTCACAACCTCTGTAAATCAAACATAGAGCAAACACAGGGAGAATACCCCAATCCAAAGCCAAAAAAATCTAAACCTACTCGCTCTATTGCTATGCTGGCGTTCATCAACAAAGGCTCGGTTTATTTGCAAAAAAGACCAAGCCAAGGGATTTGGGGTGGGCTGTGGAGTTTGACAGAGTGTGAAGACACGCCACACACTATCAATCAGTCTATGCTTGAGTTTGACCGCACCGGCATTATTATTAAACAGCTTCCAGTTTTTAAACATACGTTCACTCACTATCACCTACACATACGCCCTATTGCTGTTCAATGCTCTTCTAGTAGTGCTCAGTTTTACCCTATTAATCAAATTACGCTAGGCATGCCAAAACCAGTGTCTAAGATCCTTTCTCAGATTACAGCTTTAACGCATAGTAGTTTGAGAGAATAAATAGATTAAAATAGCCATATGAACATTATTCGCGGACTACACAACCTCAAAAAACTCTCAAGTAGTGCGATTACTATAGGTAATTTTGATGGCGTTCATGTTGGTCATCAGCACATTATTTCACATTTAGTTAAAAAAGCAAAAGCCTTAAACGTGCCTTCTATACTTATTTCATTCTCGCCAACACCACAAAGTTTTTTCGGTCGAGAGCAGGCTACATTGACCAGCTTTAAACAAAAGCAGCTACTGCTAAAAAAACTGGGTCTGGATACTCACCTAATTATCGCCTTTGATCAAAAATTTTCTAGATTAAGTGGCGCGGACTTTATACAAAAAATTTTGCTCGATCAGCTTGGCATGAAATTTTGCTTAATTGGCGATGACTTTCGATTTGGCGCAGGACGAACAGGGGATTTTAAGCTACTGCAAACCTTTGCTCAACAACATACATTCAATGTTGAGAACACTCAAAGCGTCCTGTGCCATGGCCATCGAGCAAGCAGCTCAAAAATTAGAGAATTTCTATCACAAGGGCAGTTTAAATTGGCCTCAGCTATGTTGGGACGAGAATTCTCTATTTCTGGGAAAATAACCCGTGGCAAGCAGCTGGGTAGAACCATTAATTTTCCAACTATTAATATCCCCATTAAACGCAATATTAGCCCAGTATTAGGTGTATTTTCCGTACAGGTGCTTCTGTCTGGTAAAACCTTTAACGGCGTTTGCAATATTGGAAAAAGGCCTACCGTCAACGGGGAAAATACCTTATTGGAAGTGTTTTTGTTTAATTTTAACCAGACAGTTTATGGAGAATTTGCCAGTGTCATCTTTAGGCAAAGAATCAGAGAGGAACAGAAATTTGACTCTTTTGATCAGTTGAAAGAACAAATCAAACTCGATGTTAAAATAGCTGAAGATTTCTTTAATCAGAGACTAGATCAACTTCCAGGTTAGTGTTTGCCCTGCCATAAACGGTACAATTGTTGAGTCTGCATACTCATAGCTTTCTGGCACCGCCCAGTCTTGCTTAGACAGTGTGATTGTTCGTGTATTTCTTGGGAGTCCATAAAAATCTGGACCATACATTGAGGCAAACCCCTCTAACTTGTCTAATGCGTTCTGAGACTCAAATGCCGTTGCATAGAGCTCAATTGCACAATGCGCACTTAAAATACCCGCACAACCACAAGCAGACTCTTTGGCATCTTTAGCATGAGGCGCTGAATCTGTTCCTAAAAAAAACTTAGGATTTCCACTAGTGGCAGCATCGAGCAAAGCTAGTTGATGAGGATTCTCACGTTTAAGAATGGGTAAGCAGAAATAATGCGGACGAATACCGCCAACCAGCATATCATTACGATTTGCCAGTAGGTGATGAGGAGTAATGGTGGCCGCTATATTTTTATCACCTTGCAAAACAAAGTCCACCGCATCTTTCGTGGTGATGTGCTCAAAAACAATTTTAAGCTCTGGAAAATCTTTAACAATTTGAGCTAAGACTTGATCAATAAATACTGACTCACGATCAAAAATATCAATATTAGCGTGCGTCACTTCACCGTGCACAAGGAGCAACATACCTGTTTTGCTCATCATTTCCAATGCTGGGTAAATATTTTTAATATCAGTCACTCCACTATCAGAGTTGGTTGTAGCACCTGCAGGATAGAGCTTGGCCGCTTTAACAAAAGGGCTTTTTGACGCACTCTCAATGTCTTTTGCGCTGGTGTTATTAGTTAAATACAAAACCATTAAAGGGTCAAACTCAGTATCAGCTGGCAATGCTGAAAGGATTTCATTTCGGTAGGCTTGTGCCTGCTCTGCGCTGGTCACTGGCGGGGTTAGATTTGGCATAATGATTGCTCTAGCCATTTGTTTTGCGCTCATGCCTATAACTGATTTTAATGCCTCGCCTGAGCGTACGTGCAGATGCCAGTCATCTGGCTGAAGTAGTTTAAATTGCATAAATTGCTCCTAATATTCTCGTTTGTTTTGCGCCCGTTACTTCGGTTAAATTTGAAGTCTGTCCTGCTATTGTGCGTTGCGCAAAAAAAGCAAAGGCCGCAGCCTCAACATAATCCACGTGAACACCCAACAAACCTGTATCTGTAATATCACTCTCTGGGTTTAAATACATTAAGCGCTCAACCAAAAACGTATTGTGCGCCCCACCTCCACACAAATACACATCAACACCCACCTCAATATAGTGGGAAATACTCAGCGCTGTTAGCTCTAATAAAGTTCTTTGAACATCTTCTGCGGCTTCATTACCAGTCAGGTACTTATCCAGCCACTCAAGATTAAAATATTCTGGCCCTGTGCTTTTAGGTGTATTTTTTTGAAAATAGGCGTCTGTCAGCATTTTTTCTAGCAAATTCTGATCAATAAATCCACTTCTCGCCCAAAGGCCATCTCGGTCATAATCTAACGATTTATTTCGTTTAATCCAATTATCCAATAGCGTATTTGCCGGTCCAGTGTCAAAGCCGGCTACTGCGCTAATTGTTAGCTGGGTTAAGTTTGCAATGCCACCCAAATTAACCACGGTACCAGACTTTCCATTGAGCAAATGCTGGTGATACATCGGGGTAAGCGGCGCACCCTGGCCGCCGGCAGCCACATCTTGCATGCGAAAATCTGCCACAGTAGTAATATTGGTTTTTTCTGCAATTAACGCACCATGCGCAATTTGCATCGAATATTTACCACCCTGGTGATAGATTGTTTGACCATGAGACCCAATAGCAATAATCTGATCAGAATTGAACTTTGCACTGGCCATCAAACTAGAGGCGGTGTTAGCAAAAACTTCTGCTATTTGGATATCTATCTCAGCTAAATTTTGCAGGGTGGTTTGCCCACTCTGGGTTAACCGGTGCAAGCTGTCCTTAAGCGGCTTTGGATAGGGCAGATAGGCCTGGTTAACTATTTTCTGAGTTTCACTATCAACAATAACGCCATCAACCCCATCAAGACTGGTGCCAGACATTAGCCCAATATAATACTGGGCAGTTTTTATGTCAGCCATGACAGTTTTTATATTTTTTTCCCGATCCGCAAGGGCAAGGATCGTTGCGCCCAACTTTTTCATCTTCTCGTTGATAAGTTTGCTGCTCTGCCTCCTCTACCTCATGATCATCAACACCTGTTGTACCAAGCTCCTCATGCTGAGGTTCAGCCGCCTCGTTATCCTGCTGCTCAACATCAGAAGCATCGGTATTTTCGTTGATAGTAACACTTGACAAGGACTTAACCACTTCAATATCAATTGTCTCTAAAAGCTCAGTAAACATAGCGAAAGACTCGCGCTTATATTCTTGCGTTGGATTTTTTTGAGCATAGCCTCGCAAATTAACACTTTGTCGCAAATAGTCCATGGCGGCCAGGTGCTCTTTCCAATAATGGTCCAACGTCTGTAGCATAACGGCTTTTTCAAACCCACGCATAGATTCAGCACCAACTATGCCTTCTTTGTAGTCACAAATTGCACCTAAGCCTTCAACAATCCTGCTCTCCAACTCGTCAACATCAACACCCTCATCCAGCCATTGCTGTAAAGGAAAATCTGCTTTATAGTCAGCTTTCAAGGCGCTATGCAAACCCTCAACATCCCAATCTTCTTCGGCTTGTTCTACTGTAATATAGCCTGCAAATAATTCTTTAATCACCTGCTTCCTGATGTCAATAAAGCGATCCTGGACATTGCTTGTATCCATTAACTCATCACGCAATGTATAGATAACCTTACGCTGATCGTTGGCTACATCATCATATTCAAGCAGATTCTTACGTGCATCATAGTTCATGCCCTCAACTTTACGCTGTGCATTTTCAATAGCTCGATTAACCATCTTATGCTCGATAGCTTCGCCTTTTTCCATACCCAGCCTTTGCATCATTGTTGCCATTTTCTCACTAGCAAAAATACGCATCAAGTTGTCTTCTAGTGATAAATAAAAACGTGTTGAGCCCACGTCGCCTTGACGACCAGATCGACCACGCAACTGATTATCTACTCGACGAGATTCGTTGCGCTCGGTACCAACAATATGCAATCCACCTGCAGAAATCACCTTATCATGCTCGATCTGCCAGCTTTGTCTTTGTTGCTCGGTTGCATCCTCCACCAACTTGCCACCTAGTACAATATCAGTACCACGGCCCGCCATATTGGTTGCAATAGTGACTGCGCCCATTGCACCTGCATTAGCAATAATAATCGCCTCTCTCTCGTGTTGTTTTGCATTTAACACTTCGTGCTTGATTTTTTTATTAGTCAGTAAAGTTGAAATTGCTTCTGAATTTTCAATACTACTTGTACCTACTAATACAGGCTGTCCTGTTTGCTGACAACTGCTAACATCATTCGCGATAGCCTCCAACTTCTCTTCCAGCGTTAGGTAAATCTGATCTGTCTTGTCATTTCTTTCTGAAATTTTGTTAGGCGGGATTACCACCGTCTCCAAACCGTAAATATCTTGGAACTCAACCGCCTCGGTATCTGCCGTACCCGTCATGCCAGATAGCTTACCGTACAGTCTAAAATAATTCTGAAAAGTGATTGAAGCGAGCGTCTGGTTCTCCTTCTTAATACTCACACCTTCTTTGGCCTCAATAGCTTGATGCAAGCCCTCACTCCAGCGACGACCTGGCATTGTTCTGCCAGTAAATTCATCTACAATAACGATCTCATCGCCATCAATAATATAATGGTCATCTTTTTGAAATAAGATGTGCGCCCTAAGGGCAGAGTTGATATGCTGCATTAATAAGATGTTGCTCGCATCATAAAGGCTTGCACCTTCGGGAAGTGCGCCTGCATCAATCAATAAGTTTTCTGCTTTTGAATGGCCATCGTCAGTTAAAAATACCTGCTTGTGTTTCTCGTCAACTGTGTAGTCTCCCGCTACCTCCACAACAATTTCCTTGCCTTCACCACTCTCAGTCTGTTTGGAGAAATTAGGAATCATGTGGTTAATAGCTTTGTACACTTCAGCATAGTCTGCTGCAGGGCCGGAAATAATCAATGGTGTTCTAGCCTCATCAATTAAAATTGAATCCACCTCGTCAACAATGGCAAAATTTAGCTCTCGCTGCACTTTCTGATCAGTGGTAAAAGCCATGTTGTCACGTAAATAGTCAAAGCCCAATTCGTTGTTAGTAGCATATACCACGTCACATGCATAAGCCGCCTGCTTGTCTTCTGGGGGCTTATTGGATGCAACAATACCAACACTTAAGCCTAAAAACTCCAGTACTTTTCCCATCCATTGGGCGTCGCGTTCGGCCAGATAGTCATTCACAGTCACAACATGAACACCTTTTCCACTTAGCGCATTAAGATAGGCGGGTAGTGTAGCAACCAAGGTCTTACCCTCACCTGTACCCATTTCCGCAATATTTCCATCATTTAACACCATGCCGCCAATAAGCTGCACATCGTGGTGTCTTAATCCCAATACTCGCGTACTAGCTTCGCGCATCACTGCAAATGCTTCAATTAATAATTCATCTAACGATTCTTGGGCGGTATAACGATCTTTAAATTCTTGAGTTTTTGCACGCAACTCATCGTCACTCAAAGCTTGCATATCGCCTTCTAATCCATTAATACTGTCAACCGTCTTTCTTAATTGTTTAACCAGTCGCTCATTTCTAGAGCCGACAATTTTAGATAAGATTTTATTTATAATACTCATTAGAATATAAAGAACTATTTTTTAAAAAATCCTATTTTCTCATAGATAAACCAGCCATTGCATTAAATGTGTCCGCATAAACCAACAACTAATATTTCAACCTTCTCTCCCCGCGGGGCGCTTGGTCGACTATTCAATCAGGCCAAAACTTATAACGAGATTAATGCGCAACTTAATCCAATGCTACCAGACACCTTAAAAACTTTACAACTTTGCCTAATTAAAGAAAGCACAGCAACCCTGATCACCAGCAATCCAGCCGTTGCCTTTAGGGCAAAACAACAACTTAACGAATTAATTTTACTATTACAGTCCATCCCATTAACGGAGAAAATAGATTGCATCAGCATAAAAGTCTCCAACAGTCAATAACGCGCCAATTGTTTATCATGCAATGTTAATATTGCAGTATAATTATCAAGCTTTTCAGTGTAGATTTAATCTATACACATTTAAAATAAAGAACAAAGGACTGTAATCTTATGTCAGAACAAGAAATAGACTTAAAGAAAAGACGCTTTTTGACTGGCGCCACAAGCGTTGTTGGCGCTGTTGGCGTTGGTTTTGTATTGGTACCATTTTTATCATCATGGATGCCTTCAGCACGTGCAAAGGCAGCTGGAGCGCCCGTTGATGTTGACATTACAAAACTAGAAGAAGGTCAGCTTGTTCGCGTCTTGTGGCGTAAAAAACCTGTTTGGATTTTCAAACGTGATAAAACAGCATTGGCCAACCTTTCAGCTCAAGATGACGTCCTAGTTGATCCAGATAATTCAGAAGATCAACAGCCTGTTTATGCTAAAAATGCTCATCGTTCAATCAATCCTGAAGTTGCTGTTATTATTGGTATTTGTACCCACTTAGGCTGTTCACCAACATACCGCCCTGAAGTGGGTGCAGCTGATCTAGGTGGTGACGAATGGAAAGGTGGCTTCTACTGTCCTTGTCATGGCTCTAAGTTCGATCTGTCTGGTAGAGTATTTAAAGGCGTTCCAGCACCAACCAACTTGGTTATTCCGCCATATCATTTTGTCAACGATTCATTAATCAGAATCGGCATTGACCCAAAAGCATAATAGGAGCACAGGATGGATAACAATAAAAACTGGATCGATCAAAGATTTCCACTGACTAAAGTTTGGAATGAACATTTAGCAGAGTACTACACCCCTAGAAATTTTAATTTCTGGTATTTTTTCGGCTCTTTAGCAATATTGGTTTTGGTCATTCAAATTCTGACCGGTATCTTTTTAACCATGCACTTTAAACCAGATGCAGCTTTAGCATTTAACTCAGTTGAGTACATCATGCGTGATGTTGACTGGGGCTGGCTGATTCGCTACATCCATTCAACAGGCGCTTCTGCGTTCTTTGTGGTCATATACCTGCACATGTATCGAGGACTACTTTACGGCTCATACAAAGCACCACGAGAGCTGATTTGGATTCTTGGTATGGTGCTCTACATTGCGCTAATGGCTGAAGCATTCATGGGTTACGTACTACCATGGGGTCAAATGTCTTACTGGGGCGCTAAGGTTATTATCAACCTATTTGGCTCATTCCCAATTGTAGGCGAGCTAATCTTAGAGTTTATCTTAGGTGACTACGCTGTAGGCGATCCAGTATTAAACCGCTTCTTCTCATTACATGTTATTGCCATTCCACTTATTCTGGTTATTTTGGTATTTTTACACATTGTTGCATTACACACAGTTGGCTCTAACAATCCAGATGGTGTGGAAATCAAACAAAACAAAGATAAAAATGGAATTCCTAAAGACGGCATCCCGTTCCACCCATACTATAGTGTTAAAGACATTGTAGGCGTGGTTGTCTTTTTAATGATTTTTACTTCAATTGTATTTTTTGCACCTGCGTTAGGCGGCTACTTTTTGGAGGCTCCAAACTTTGTTGAAGCCAACCCACTTAAAACCCCTGACCACATTGCGCCACTATGGTACTTAACACCGTTCTATTCAGTATTGAGAGCCATTCCACCAATGTTTGGGTCGCAATTACCAGGTGTGCTAGCTATGTTTGCAGCGCTATTAATCTTAATTGCTCTACCGTGGTTAGATCGTTCTAAAGTTAAGTCAATTAGATACCGTTCATGGCCTTATAAAGTTGCATTAACTATCTTTGTAATTACGTTTATCGTATTGGGTTGGTTGGGCATGCAAGCAGTAACACCGCTATACAGCTTAATGGCTCAAGTCTTTACAGCGCTTTACTTTGCATTTTTTATTCTAATGCCTTGGTTTACCTCAGTAGGAAAGACTAAGCCAGTACCCGAAAGAACGACGGAGCATTAATATGAAAACATTACTTAATACAACACTGTCAGCTGTGGCAGCAATGGTTATCTCTTTCAATGCTGCTGCCTCTGGTGCTGGTGTTCATTTGGATCATGCTAATACTGATATTACTGATGAAGCCTCGCTACAACGTGGCGCACAATCATTTATGAATTACTGCTCTGGCTGTCATTCAATTGAGTTAATGCGCTACAATCGTATTGCTAAAGACCTTAACATTGATGAGGCTGATATGGCTAAAAATCTAATGTTTAATGCTGAAAAAACAGGTAGTACAATATTTTCATCCATGCCTGACAAAGGTGCGAAAGAATGGTTTGGTACGACACCACCTGACTTATCCCTTACCGCTAGAGCAAGAGGCACAGACTGGATTTATACCTACTTAAAAGGATTTTATGCGGACGATACACGCCCATATGGTGTGAATAACCACGTATTAGAAAACGCATCTATGCCTGATGTTTTGTGGCAATCTAAACAAGACAAGTCAGAACAAGACTTCAATCAAGAAGTAAGAGATATTACTAACTTCTTGGATTATGTATCAGAACCCGTAAAACTAATTAGATACGAGATTGGTGTAAAAGTCTTAGGCTTCTTATTCATCTTATTTATTCTTTCTTACCTACTGAAAAAAGAATACTGGAAAGATGTTAAGTATGGCAAATGGCGTGCAAAAGACTAGCTAAATCGTCCGCACTTATAATATACAACAGCATCCCTTAAAATAAGGGCTGCTGTTTTTTTGATTTTAAAGAGGTAGAAACCCATGTTAACAAAACCTAACCCATCTTCAACGACGCTATACTCTTCTCCGCAAGAGATTGAATCACATGTAGTGCGCTTTATTATGGCTGAAAAAAACATTGAAAGAGATGTGTTCAACCTTAAAATTGACGAAATGCCGGAAGAAATCTTAGAGCTAAACCCTTGTCAGTCTCTACCTACGCTATTTGACCGTGGCATTGTTCTATATGACCTATCTGTTATTATGGAATACCTAGATGAAAGGTTCCCGTTCCCACCATTATTGCCAGTTGATCCAATTGAAAAATCAGAAAAAAGATTAATGATCTTTAGGTTTACACGCTCTGCAGGTTGTTGGTTTGAACTAGCTGAAACTATCGAAACAGGTAGCAAAAAAGAAGCAGACGAAGCGCGCAAAATTCTAAAAAGCAACTTAATTGAATTGGTACCTTTATTTGCCTACAAGCCATACTTTAAAAGTGACGAAATGACAATTGTTGACGCTTGTTTAGCGGCGCTATTATGGCGACTAAAAAAACTAGATATCGATTTAGGCGCACCTGGCAAGGCTGTTACAGACTACGCCAAGAGACTATTTGCAAGAGATTCTTTTAAAGAATGCCTAACAGATTGCGAAAAAGAGTACAACTAAAAGCCTTTTCATGACTCCTGTCACGCCTTATTTAATTAGGGCCTACTATCAATGGATGGAAGACTCAGGCTTAACTGCCCATATTTTAGTTGACTGCAGGCATTCAGCTGTTGTTGTACCCAAGCAATTTATTCAACAGGATAAAATTGTTTTGAACATCACCAGCTCAGCAACTCAGTCTCTTGTTTTGGGTGACAATCATATAAGCTTTAAGGCTCGATTCTCAGGTCAGTCAATGGATGTTTATATACCAAGTCATGCCATTCTCAGCATTTATGCTGGTGAGAATGGTGAAGGCATGCAGTTTGAACCTCAAGATCCAGAGTCTGAAGACAAACAAAAGCCCGGGTTAACACTACTTGATTAGCTTAAACCAGATCTAATATTTTTTCCAATTGTTGCTCAAATTTGTCATTCATGACGCCATTATAAAGTACAACTTCGCAATCACCATAATGTCTAATAGCGTTTGCATTATCAAGCGTATTAGCCTCAATTTGATTTAAGATTAGACAGCCAATCTCCAACTGGTACTGCCTGGCCACTTTAATTGTTAATAACGCCTGGTTAACCGCCCCTAGTTCGTCTTTAACTACAATAACCAGCGGCAAATTTAATGATTTAGCTAAATCAATATTCAAAGTATTTTCTGCCAGTGGCGATAGCAAACCACCCGCACCTTCAATCACAACAAATGTTTCACTTGAGCATGCATCTATTAAATGGTCAAGAGATAGCGGGGTGTTTTCCGCTTTACTAGCGCTCTCAGCACTGCTACAATGATAAAACTTAAAAGGACATACTGTGTCAATATGATCATCAACATTGCTCGCCTTTAATAATTTAAGTGCATCCTTGGTAACCAACTCACCATTAACAATATGACAATCACTTTCAACAGGCTTTCTAACAGAAACTGATTTTGATTTAGCCAATAAACGTACGAGACGTTGAGCAATAAACGTTTTGCCAACATCGGTCCCACTACCACTAATAAACAAGCCTTTCATAATCCCTAATTTTAACAGCAAAAATGTATAATACTGCGTATGCATAATAACTTAAAAACTCAGTTCTGCTCTCTAGAACTAGACTCCCCAATTGTCCTTCTATCTGGCTGTGTCGGCTTTGGCGAGGAATACACTCGAATCGAAGGCTTTTCCAATGCAGATGTTGGTGCTATTTGCCTTAAAGGAACAACACTAGAGCCTCGTCTTGGCAACATCCCTAGTCGTGTCACCGAAACCCCTGAAGGCATGATTAACGCCATAGGATTGCAAAATCCGGGCACTGATGTTGTGATTAATGACATTATGCCGACTCTAGATAAAACACAAACCCGATTTATTATTAATATCTCAGGGTCTTCTGTTGAAGAATACGGGGAAATTGCCAAACGTTTCGATGATTCTGATATTGATGCCATCGAAATTAACATCTCATGCCCTAATGTAAAAGAGGGTGGTGTTGCCTTTGGTAATGACCCAGACATGTCCTACCGAGTGGTTGAAATTTGTCGTAAAAACACCTCCAAACCCCTAATCACCAAACTATCCCCTAATCAAACTGACATTGCTCTTAGTGCGCAGCGCTGTATTGATGGTGGTACAGACGGCTTAGCGGTTATTAACACCCTAATGGGTATGTCAATTGATACAAGCACCAGGCGCCCCATTATTGGTAACAACCAAGGCGGACTATCGGGTCCTGCTATCAAGCCTGTGGCCTTACTAAAAGTGCATCAAGTGTATCAAGTTAGTAAGCACCACAATGTTCCAATTATTGGCCAGGGCGGTATTATGACTGCTAACGATGCGATCGAATTTATTATTGCTGGTGCTGCCACTGTTGGCATAGGAACGGCGTTATTTTACGATCCTCTTGTGTGCCACAAAATCAACGATGGCATTAGTCAGTATCTAATCGATCATAACCTCAACAGCATTAACGATCTTATTGGTACGTTACAGCTTAATTCAGCCATCTCACAATGTGACATCGGCAGTCAATAAAAACAAAATGATAAATTCAGAATATAACGCTCAGGAGATTGAGCTTGAAGCTCAGCAATATTGGAAAAAGCATAAATCTTTTGAGGTGGTTGAAGATGCTTCAAAGGAAAAATACTACTGTTTAAGCATGTTCCCTTATCCGTCAGGACGACTACATATGGGACATGTGCGTAATTATTCAATCGGTGATGTTATTTCTCGCTTTCAAAAAATGCAGGGAAAAAACGTTATGCAGCCAATTGGCTGGGATGCATTTGGTTTGCCCGCTGAAAACGCCGCACTCAAAAATAAAGTTCCACCCGCCAAATGGACTTACGAAAATATCGACTACATGCGTGACCAGCTTTCTCAGCTTGGCTTTGGTTATGACTGGTCGCGTGAAGTGGCAACTTGTCATCCAAAATATTACAAATGGGAGCAATGGCTATTTGTTAAATTATTTGAAAAGGGTTTGGTTTATAAGAAAAATGCTGTTGTAAATTGGGATCCGGTTGATCAAACAGTGTTGGCCAATGAGCAAGTTATTGATGGACGCGGTTGGCGTTCAGATGCACTTATTGAGAAAAAAGAAATCTCCCAATGGTTTATGCGTATCACTGATTATGCTGATGAATTACTAGAATCCCTAGACACGCTTAAAGGCTGGCCAGATGCAGTTAAGACCATGCAAAAAAACTGGATTGGAAAGTCTGTCGGTTTAGAAATAAACTTTGATAGGCAAGATGCTGATACTTTAAAAGTCTATACCACAAGACCTGATACATTAATGGGTGTCACTTATCTTGCTATTGCTAGTGAACATCCCCTAGCTTTAGAAGCAGGTAAAGATAACGGCGAAGTACAGGCTTTTATTGACGAATGCAAAACCATGGAAACTTCAGAAGCGGCCATGGAAACTATGGAGAAAAAAGGGGTTGATTCAGGGTTAACCTGCATCCATCCAATTACCGGTAAAGAAGTTCAAATCTGGATTGCAAACTTTGTGTTAATGGGCTACGGCACAGGTGCTGTAATGAGTGTTCCTGCTCATGATCAGCGTGATTATGAATTTGCAAAAAAATACTCTATACCCATGCTAGAGGTAATAAAGCCCACACAGGGTGGGCACGATATTTCACAAAATGCTTTTACTGATAAAGGTGTTTTATGTAATTCAGCAGAATTCAACGACCTTAATTTTGAACAAGCTTTTGAGGCAATTGCAGCGAAATTACAATCTTCAAATCTAGGCGAAAAACAAACAAACTATCGTTTGCGTGATTGGGGTGTGTCTAGGCAACGCTACTGGGGTTGTCCAATCCCTATTGTTAATTGTAAAAGTTGTGGCTCGGTGGCTGTACCAGAGCAAGATTTACCAGTTACCCTACCAGAAGAAGTAGCCTTTGATGGTGTAGGGTCGCCCATTAAAAAAATGCCAGAATTTTATGAAACCACTTGCCCTTCCTGTGGTGGCAAAGCTGAGCGAGAAACTGACACCTTTGACACCTTCTTTGAATCATCATGGTATTTTGCACGCTACGCTTGTAAAGACAATGATAACGCTATGCTTGATGAGCGTGCAGACTACTGGCTAAAAGGTGGTGTAGACCAATATATTGGCGGCATTGAGCATGCAATCCTGCATTTACTTTATGCTAGATTTTTCAATAAGTTATTACGTGATGAAGGTCTAGTAACCAATGATGAGCCATTTAACAATCTATTAACTCAAGGCATGGTGCTTAAAGATGGTGCCAAAATGAGTAAGTCAAAAGGCAATACAGTTGACCCTGCTGAAATGATTGAAAAATATGGTGCTGACACAGTACGCTTATTTATTCTATTTGCCGCACCGCCTACTCAGGACTTAGAGTGGAGTGATTCTGGTCTTGAGGGTTCACACCGTTTTATTAATAAAGTTTATCGTTTGGTTAATAGTTTTATTGAGGATTGTAAAAACAACACAATTGGCTCATTAGACAATCTAAACAAAGAACAAAAAGATTTGCGTTATAAAACTCATCAAACTCTGAGCAAGATTACTGATGACATGGATCGTAGACATTTGTTTAATACGGTTATTGCTGCATTAATGGAACTTAGTAACACGCTGTCAAAATTTAAAGATATCAGTGAAAGCTCGATGGCCGCTCGTCAAGAGTCCATCAACATCCTACTTAAGACACTAAGCCCAATTGCACCCCATCTTTGTCATTACCTTTGGCAGGAATTGGGCAATACTGAGGCAATTATTAACGAACCCTGGCCCACTGTTGATGAATCAGCTCTGGAACAAGATGAAGTGCAAATAATTGTTCAAGTAAATGGTAAATTGCGTGCTAAACTGATGCTTACTGCTAACACAGACAAAGCAACTGTCGAAACTCAAGCTTTGGCAGATGAAAATGTTGCTAAATTTACCACAGACAAAAACGTGGTAAAAGTCATCGTTGTGCCAAATAAACTAGTCAATATCGTTGTCAAATAGTCTATTTATACTAAACAAATGACAAAGCCAGACCTACAGTTGCACTAGCAGTTATAACACTCATGATGCCAATTTTGAAGCGAAACAGTGCTATGAAGGCAGCGATAGTAATAGCAACAGATATCCAATCAATCTGGCTATTTTGAACCCAAGTTGCTAAAGCAAAAAATACAGCCAGATTAACAATTACACCGACCACTGCAGCTGTAACTGCGGAAAGGGGCGCGCTAAACTTCAGATCGCCTCTAGTAGCTTCAACACCAGGACCGCCTAAAAATATAAATAAAAATGAAGGTAAGAAAGTAAAAAATGTAGCCACTGAAGCACCAACAAAACCTGACATCAATATAGCGTCTGGACCAAAAACCTCTTTAACTGTTGCACCAACAAAACCAACAAAAGCCACCACCATAATCAGAGGTCCGGGTGTGGATTCACCCAATGCCAAACCGTCCATCATCTGTGTTGCTGTTAACCATTGATATTGATCAACACCACCTTGATAAATATAAGGCAAAACCGCATAAGCACCACCAAATGTAACCAACGCCGCTTTGGTGAAAAACTCAGCCATGTCTTGCAATGTTTTGTTATCTAACAGGCTCATTACTGCAAAACCCAATACAACACCAATCACTGCAAAACCAACTACTCTTGACCATTTAAACTTTGCATGCTCTGGAATGGGGGTGTTGTCATCGATCAATGCAGGTCCATAGGCTGTTGCACTATCACCATGATGAACACCCATAACAAAAGTATCGGGTGTTAATTTAGCGCCAACATATCCAATACCAGCTGCCATTAAAACAATATAAGGGAAGGGAATATTAAGCGCAAATATTGCAACAAACGCAAGAACAGCTAAAACCTTTAAAACAGAATTAGATAATGCTTTTGAGCCAATACGATAAGCGGCAAACAATACAATTGCAGTAACTGCTGGTTTAATACCGTACAAAACACCCTCTACTTCACTAACCGATCCATAGGTTAAATAAATCCAGGTTAAGGCGGTTAAGATAAACAATGAAGGTAATACAAATAAAACACCTGCAACAACACCTCCTCTAACACCAAACATTAACCAACCAATATAGGTTGCCAATTGCTGAGCTTCAGGGCCGGGCAATACCATTGTATAGTTAAGCGCATGCAAAAATCGATGTTCTGAAATCCAGCGCCGCTTTTCAACCAACTCGTAATGCATCATTGATATTTGGCCCGCAGGGCCACCAAAACTTACAAAACCCAACCTTAACCAATAAATAAAAAATTGATAAAATGTTGGTGTTGCGGGAGAGTTTGTTGTATTCATAAAATATATATTATCTAAGGTCTAAATGTTAAAAAACCCTAACCACTATAAAGTGGCAAGGGTTTTTCAAGATCAAGAAAAAACTTTACTTGTTAATCATTTGCTTAATAATTGGATATAAAATAATATCCATTGCTAAACTCATTTTTCCACCTGGAACAACAATACTGTTGCGTCTAGACATGAACGAACCGGTAATCATACTAGTCAAGTAAGTAAAATCAACCGGTGTTTTGTCCAGGTCTTTAAAGCGAATAACCACAAAACTCTCATCAGGTGTTGGAATGTCTCGAGCAATAAAAGGGTTAGAAGTATCAACCGTTGCAACACGCTGAAAGTTAATATCTGTTTGTGAAAATTGCGGTGTGATGTAATTAATATAATCTGGCATTCTACGCAAAATTGTATCTACTGTTTCCTCTGCCGAGTATCCTCTTTCTGCATTATCACGGTGTATTTTTTGAATCCACTCTAGATTTACACTTGGCACAACACCAATTTTTAGATCAGCATATTGGGCCATATCAATATCATCAGTTACAACAGCACCATGTAGACCTTCATAAAATAACACATCTGTATCAGAGCCAACTTTCTCCCAAGGTGTAAATTCACCAGGGTTTAAATCGGTGTTTAAGCGAGCGTTGTGCTCAGCAGCCTCTTCATTGGAATGCAAATAATAACGACGGTCACATTGACCAGTCTCGCCATAATCTTTAAACGTTTCCTCAATTTTGTCAAATAAGTTAGCATCTGGACCAAAATGAGAAAAGAAGTTATTTCCTAGAGATTCTTGTTTTTGAACATTTTCTTTCATCGCTGCACGGTCATACATATGAAAGCTATCACCTTCAACAATTAATGAGTTGATTTTTTCACGTGAAAAGATGTGCTCAAATGCACGTTTTACGAATGTTGTTCCTGCACCAGATGATCCAGTTACAACAACAACAGGATGTTTTTTAGACATATTGTCTCCTTATTTATTTATATTAAAAATCTAAGTTGTCTACCGATAGTGCGTTGTCTTCAATAAAGTTTCTACGAGGCTCAACCTCATCACCCATTAGGGTAGAGAATACTTCATCGGCTACAATCGCATCTTCGATCTTAACTTTGAGAAGGGTTCTTTGCTCTGGATCCATCGTGGTTTCCCAGAGCTGTTCTGGATTCATTTCTCCCAAACCTTTATAGCGTTGGAAGCTTTGTCCTTTTTTAGCATCTTCGATTAAAAAATTAACCACTTCACCAAAGTTATTAACTTGGATTTGTTTAGTTTTCTTTTCTACATAAGATTGTGTATCAATAGCGCTTTCAATTTTATTAGAAAACACCTTGATTGTTTGATAATCTACTGAATCGAAAAATGCCTGACCAAGTGTTGTTTGGTCTGTATCGACACCATAAACACACAAAGTATGTTTAACTTCGCCCTGAACATAAACAACGTTGTGTTTTTGAGCGGGTGTCAAATCTTGATTTAACTTATTGGTAACCAATTCACACCAACTATTCATTGACTGCTCATCTGATAAATTTTCAACTGCCGTAGAGCTGGCAATCGCTTTTAACAAATCAGGATGATAATGCTTGGATAACTTACCAATAATTGTAATTATTTTGTAGTAGTCTTTAACAGCTAATTCAAGTGCAATTCCAGATATTGCTGGTGCCTCAGCACTAAAGAATAAGTTAGCATCGTTAACCGCTTCTTGCAATAAATAATCATTTAATTCTTGATCATCTTTTAAGTAGCGTTCTTGTTTGCCTTTTTTAATTTTATAAAGTGGTGGCTGAGCAATATATAAATATCCCTTTTCAATTAACTCTGGCAAATAACGATAAAAAAAGGTAAGTAACAATGTTCGAATATGTGCGCCATCAACATCAGCATCAGTCATGATGACAATTTTGTGGTAACGAAGTTTTTCAATGTTGTACTCTTCTTTACCGATACCACACCCAAGTGCAGTAATTAAAGTGCCAACTTCAGCAGAAGATAGCATTTTTTCAAAACGAGCTTTCTCAACATTTAAAATTTTACCTTTTAAAGGAAGGATAGCCTGGGTGCGGCGATCACGGCCTTGCTTAGCTGATCCACCAGCAGAATCACCCTCTACAAGGAAAATTTCACTTTCAGCAGGGTCTTTAGTTTGACAATCGCTCAATTTTCCCGGTAAACCGGCGATATCAAGCACACCCTTACGTCTGGTCATTTCTCTAGCTTTTCGCGCTGCATTACGAGCTCTCGAAGCGTCTAAAATTTTTCCAACAATAATTTTCGCTTCATTGGGGTTTTCCAACAAGTAATCTCCCAGCTTTTCATTAAGTGCTGACTCAACTGGTGCACGAACTTCTGAGGAAACTAATTTATCTTTTGTTTGGGAAGAGAATTTTGGATCTGGAACTTTAACAGAAACAATCGCAGTTAAACCTTCGCGTGTGTCCTCACCAGTAATAGTGACTTTTTCTTTTTTAGCCATGCCAGAATTATCAATATAATTATTAAGTGTTCTGGTTAACGCACCTCTAAAACCTGCTAAATGAGATCCGCCATCACGTTGTGGAATATTATTAGTAAAACAATAAATACTTTCTTGGTAAGCATCTGACCACTGTAAAGCGACATCAATAGTAATATCATCTCGTTCAGCAGAAATTGAAATAATATCAGAATGAATTGGTGTCTTAGCTTTATTTAAATGTTCAACAAAAGCTCTTATACCACCCTCAAATTCAAAAACATCTTTATTGTCAGTTGCCGATTCTTCAATTTCAATATGGACGCCTGAATTTAAAAAAGATAGCTCACGAACTCTGTTTGCTAAAGTTTCATACTTAAATTCAGTAATAGCAAATACGTCGTGTGAGGGTTTAAAATGAATCTTGGTGCCAGTAGCATCGGTTTTTCCAGTTACCTTCATTGGCTCATCTGGCACACCCAATGTATAGCTTTGTTCATGAATTTCTCCATGACGATAAACGGTTAATTTAACCCATTCACTTAGCGCATTAACAACAGATACACCAACACCGTGCAAACCACCGGAGACTTTATAAGAGTTATCATCAAATTTACCACCAGCATGAAGTACGGTCATAATAACTTCAGCAGCAGAAACCCCTTCTTCAGGGTGAATATCAACAGGAACACCACGACCATCATCTGTAACAGAGACAGATTGATCTTCATGAATAATAATATTAATTTTAGAACAGTGTCCTGCTAACGCTTCATCAATAGCATTATCAACCACTTCAAATACCATATGATGTAATCCAGTACCATCATCAGTATCACCAATATACATACCTGGTCGCTTTCTCACAGCGTCCAAACCTTTTAAAACTTTAATATTAGAAGCTTGATATTCTTGCGATTGTTCTTCAGACATAAGTGCTTGAAAAAAATAAAATTATTATACCATGAGCAATAGAAATACAGGCTGTCATACAGCTTTTTTTAAACCCCCTTTGTCTGTCTATGTTTTATTGTTATTAAGGCCTTTAAAGCAATATACAAGAGAATAACAACCAGTTTTATTGGCGTTTAATAATACCGTTATTTATTATAAAAATAACTGGATTTTCATCTTTAATAAAAGACAAATCTTTACCAATATCAGTCATAAAAGTTTGAATTTTTAAATGATTTAAAAAATGCAAAATTGTTTTTATTTTGGTTGTATCTAATTCTGATGATAGGTCATCAATTAAGACAATAGGAAAAATGTTATTTTTAACCATCAACGATACTTGTGTTAACCAAAAAACAATTGACAAGGTTTTCTGTTCTCCTCGTGATAGAAAACATTCCTCTTTTTTGTTTAAAAAGAAATTAAGACTGGCTTTATGGGAACCGTAATTTAAATATTTTGATTTTAATAAAAAATCCTTATTTTTGATCAAATATTGATACACACTATTATGATCAAATTCATTAACCTCTTTTGGCCAACCAGATTTAAATTTATAGTTAAAAAACTCTATAGCATTAAATAAACTTGATAACCCCTCTATCAATTCATTTGAATTTGTATTTTTTAACTGTTCAATATATTTATTTCTTGATTGACTAATGTCAGCCGAAAGTTTCGAAATCTCTAAAAACCAGTAATCTAATTCTTGATTTTTTTGTTGTGACAATAAAGTATTAATATTTTTTAACGCTTTATTATAGTTTTTATAGTTTAATAAAAAACTTGGTTCCACGTGAAACACTCCCCAATCTAAATAAGATCGTTTGTTTTTTGGGGTGCCATTAACAATAAATCCTTTATCAGGGGTGATAATTTGAATAGGTAGAACTTTAGATAATTCACTACTATTTTTTAGTCGAATTTGATCAATATTTATTTGAGTCTTTTGTTTGGATTTTTCTAATTTAATGCGGGATTCGTCAACCTTAGCATCTAATTGAAATTGTTGGTGTTGTAGTTGAATTAACTCTTTTAAAGATTTTGTTTTAAAAGATCGATTATGACCTAAATAATAAATTGCCTCAATTAAGCTAGTTTTACCTTGTGCATTATTAGCAATAAAAAGATTTAACCGCTCACCTGGTTCAATGTATTGTTGATTAAGATTACGAAACTGGGTGATGGCCAGTTTTCGAATAATTGCCACAATGTTTAAATACGCATTGGCATTACAACGTATTGATAAGTTTCATCATTAGGGCTGCTTAACATACAAGATTGATTTTCTCCACCAGGAACCACCATGTTTATTTCATTAGTTTGTAGTTTTTCTAAAATAGAAATTAAGTAATGAATATTAAAAGCAATCTCAATTTCTTTATTGAAATTTTTAGTACTAATTTGAGTTTTGGCTTGTCCTCTTTCAGAATGCGAGAAAATGTTTAATTGTGAATTTTTAAAAACTAACTTAACACCTTTTGTACGCTCTTCAACAAAAATAGAAGCTTGTTGTAATGAATTTAAAAATTCTAGTCGATCGATAATAATGGTGTTTTCAAAATCTGTTGGTAAAACCTGCGAATAATTAGGAAAATTACCATCAATGAGCCGACTAATAATTGTTGTATTATTACTTATTAAATAAAAATAATTATTGGATAAATGAATATCAACCTCACTATGCTCACTTTTACTTAATATTTTAGTCAGCTCTAAGACTGCTTTTCTTGGCAAGATAACAGTTTTTTTATTAGATAAATTGTTTAGTTGTTTAATTTCACCTATAGATAATCGATGACCATCAGTAGCAACAACTGTGATTTTATTTTGATCTACTTCAAAGAACAAACCGTTTAAATAAGCTCTGATATCTTGATTTCCCATTGAAAAACTAGTGTTTTCAATAAGTTCTTTAAGCTGCTGACAATTAACCTTAATGATATCTGTATTCTCAATTTTTGGTAGAGAAGGAAAATCTTGATGATTAAAGGTGTTTAATTCAAAAGAATTTTTATTGGTTTTAATGTAGATTTTTGATTCTTCAATAATAAATTCAATAATAGTTGTTTCAGGAAGCTTTCTAATAATATCAATAAGATCTTTTGCATAAATAGTAAAAGAAATTTCTTCTTGTGTTTGGATAGGGTGAGATGCTCTAATCTCAATTTCCATATCTGTGGTTGTTAATGTTAACTGATTATCTTTTAGTTGAATAAGTACATGTGAAAGAATGGGTAAAGTTTGTTTTTTTTCAACCACACCGATAACTGTTTGCAGTGGTTCAAGTAGTTCTTTAACAGTTAGTTGTGTATTCATTGGGAAATCCTTTTAATTAAAAGTTATTGTTATTATTAGAGGGCTTGTTTTTGGTTGATAAGTAGTATTTTTCTTTAAAAATTAATCGTTTAAGTTGTTGATAGTTTGTTAGTATTTTATGTAAAAAAATGTGCATATGGTTATAAAATTTGTTTTTCATCAAAGTTATTACTGTTATCCACCTGCCTGTGTAAAACCATCGTTTATAAGTTAGCTAATTTGAGTTTAATTAGTTCGTAATCATTTTTTATATCGCTACTTTCAAGCTTTTCCTTGATTTTTTTTATAGCATGTATAACTGTTGAGTGATCCCTATTGCCGAATTGTTTTCCAATCTTATTTAGTGATAAAGCACTTAACTCATGGCAGATGTAAATAGCCATTTGCCTAGCTAATACTGTGTGCTGTTTGCGTGATTTTGAACTGAGGTCAGAAACCGTTAAAGCGTAATGTTTCGCCACCTCTTTTTGAACATCATTTACATCGATATTTGTAATGATAGGCTTGATTAAATCACCTAAAGCGGTGTCAACTGTTTCTTTTGAAATGAATTGCTGATCAATTTTAGAAAAATCTACAAAGGCTTTTAATTTTAATAAGGCACCCTCTAAGTCTCTGACATTGGAGGTAATATGGCCAGCAATGTACAGAGCTAAATCTTCATTTAAATTGATATTAATTTTTTCATTTTGCGCTTTTTTCAATAAAATAGCCGCGCGCATTTCAAGCTCTGGCGGCGTTAGATGTAGGTTTAAGCCTTGAGAGAATCTTGTTTTTAATCGCTCTTCAAGTGATTTAATACTCTTAGGTGGCTGGTCACAAGTAAAGATAATTTGTTTTTTACCATTAAATAAAAAATTGAAAATATGAAAAAACTCTTCTTGTGATTTTTCCTTGCCAGCAATCAGGTGGATGTCGTCAACTAGTAACAAATCTGCAGACTGATAAAAAGCCTTGATGCTTTCAATGGTGTTGTGCCTTAAACTGGAGGTAATATTTCTAACAAAATCCATTAAAGGCACATACAAAACTTTAGTATTTGGGTTTTTTAGTTTTGCTAAGTGACCTGCAGCCTGCATAAGGTGGGTTTTCCCTAAACCAGATCCACCATAAATAATAAAAGGGTTGTAGGGCGAGCCATGAATATTTTCAGCAATTTGTTTGGTAGCACCATAAGCCATTTGATTGGCATTTCCTAGTACTAAATTATCAAATGTGTAGTCTTCAAATAAAGGTGTCGAGTGTTTTTTATAGCTTGGTTTATCTGGGTTTGTGTCCGCTGCTAGGCTAATAAAAATTTTTAGATTTTTGTTGTGCTGAGCAACAGCGCTTTTAATTTGAGACTTTAGGTTTTTGCTAACGTAGTTTTTAACCTGGACATTTGGTGCTAGCAACGACAAAGTGTGTTGATTTTCAAGTGCCTTTAAAGGCTGTATCCAAACACTATATTCAGACAAAGGTACCGTGTCTTTTAGTGTGTCCAAACATTGAGCCCAAGTTTTTGACATAAGCAGTATTTAAAATTAAGTAATGATATACTTAAGCATTATATTGTTTTGAGAGAGAAGTGGATGAATGGTTTAGAAAAGTATTTTGAAAAGTTGTTGTGGAGCTCTAGGTTAATGGTTTTAGCCGCTGTGGTTTCATCATTATTACTCTCCTTGATGTTGTTCATTATTACTGCAGTTGATGTGGCCAGTTTGATCGCACATGCGGGTGATTATATTGGTGCTACGGCTGAGGCAAAAAAAGCACTAAAAATTGAAATGGTGGCACACACAGTTGGATCAATTGATGGGTTTTTATTAGCCACGATTTTACTAATCTTTGCATTGGGCTTGTACGAGCTTTTTATTAGTGATATTGATGAAGCTAAAGAAAGTGGTCAGTCAACCAAGGTGTTAGTGATTAATTCCCTAGACGATCTTAAGGCCAAGCTTGCAAAAGTAATCTTAATGATTTTGGTGGTTACTTTTTTTGAAGTGTCCTTGTCAATGACATTTGTAGGTGCCTTGGATTTGGTTTATTTTTCACTTGGAATTTTAATGGTATCGCTAGCACTTTATTTTGGCTCGAAGTCTTCACACTAAAGCTTTAACCATTGATTTTTATTGTTAAATAGCGTAACATTCAATCCTTTTTTATTAAGAGAGTTATTATGCGTCAAGTTATTGTTGCAGGCAACTGGAAAATGAACGCCTCGAAAGAAACGGTTAATACGTTAATTATGGGCATTCTTTCCGGCATGGCGGAAGTTGATTCAACGGTTATCGTTTGCGCACCCTCTCCTTATATGTCTCAGGTTGAAGCGTTGATCACACATTCGCAGCTTCATTTAGGTGCTCAAGACTTAAATGTTAATGCATCGGGCGCTTTTACTGGTGAAGTGAGTGCAGATATGATCAAAGATTTTGGCGCTCAATACGTTATTGTTGGCCATTCAGAGCGTAGAAGCCTATATGGCGAGACTGATGAAGTTGTGGCTGATAAAGTGCAGGCTGCACTTGATAATGATCTAAAGCCACTTTTTTGTATCGGTGAAACACTAGAAGAAAGAGAAGCTGGCAATATGGAGGCGGTTGTTTCTCGTCAAATCCAAGCGGTGATTGATCGTGTTGGTATTGGCGCTTTTAAAGATGTTATTATTGCTTATGAGCCGGTTTGGGCAATTGGAACTGGCGTTACAGCGACACCTCAACAAGCTCAGGATGCACATGCCTTTATTCGTTCAATGTTAGCGCAGAGTGATGCAAATATTGCACAATCTACACCTATCTTATATGGCGGCAGCATGAATCCTGGCAACGCTGCTGAGTTAATTGGTTGTGAAGATATTGACGGCGGCCTTATTGGCGGCGCTTCATTAAAATCAGAAGATTTCTTACAAATTTGTAAAGCGGGTTAATTATGTCATTTCAAATTATTTTAATTGTTCATGTAATGCTAGCACTAGGTTTAGTTGCACTTGTGTTGATGCAACATGGTAAGGGTGCGGATGCTGGCGCTGCCTTCGGTGCAGGTGCATCAGGCTCTGTATTTGGCGCTCGAGGTGCAAATTCATTTATGTACAAGTTAACCGCCAGCGTTGCCTTTGGTTTTTTTGCAACCAGCCTAACATTGGCCTACTTGGCAACTAATGAAAATGGTGCTAGTAGTGAACCTGTTAGTATTATGGAGCAGGCAGCTTCAATCACCCCTTCAGATGTGCCAATGATTGCACCAGCACCGTCTGACACCAGCGACATTCCTAACTAAGTCGTTAACATTTTTTGCCGATGTGGCGGAATTGGTAGACGCGCTACCTTGAGGGGGTAGTGAGCTACGCTCGTGCCAGTTCGACTCTGGCCATCGGCACCATATTACACATCAATGGTTAGCACTGCACTAGTGCCACCAGTTTTTCTTGGGTTTAGTGAAACACTCCAGTTGTGAGAATCTACCAATTGTTGCACGATTGCAAGCCCTAGTCCACTACCCCCAGTGGCGCTATTTCTAGATGTTTCCAGTCTATAAAAAGGCTGGAATATTTTTTCTTTAAACGCTTTTGGTATACCCGGACCACGGTCTTTAACTTTGACAATTATGTGTGTATTGCTACAGTTTAATACAATGCTCACCGGCTTATTGTTTCCGTATCTAACGGCATTGGTGATTAGATTAGTGCGGGATTCGCTACCCTAAGTAGCCCCTATATTTTGTAATCTAAGTAAAAACCTCAGGTTAATTTGGATTACAATTGCTAAACTTTTATGAATTGGAAATAGCTATTATGAAC
>Ga0233449_1000175_pt1 | contig 90704 bp, 70 predicted proteins | sample SI_124_October20_FD_183012 | JGI IMG/M metagenome (GOLD analysis project Ga0233449, IMG submission 183012) | Seawater microbial communities from Saanich Inlet, British Columbia, Canada - SI_124_October2016_200_MG | ecosystem: Environmental > Aquatic > Marine > Inlet | place: Canada: British...
TAAACTCTTCTGTGTATCGTATTCCTGTAGACATAATACCTTAACTCCTTGCTTCCATTTTATAACAAGTAAAGTGTCTACAAATCTAGGGGCGTATCAGCTTTTAGGGACTATAGGAGCGTGTGTATTAACCGCTTCATATGCCGAAGCATCAGAAGGATACTTCCAATATGCTTGGGGCGCTAGACATTCAGCCTTAGCTGGTGCCGGGGTAGCCGATAGTAAAGATGCAACAGGTCAGATTATTAACCCATCGGGTTTATTGTCACTTGAAGGCAGCCAACTTAGTCTGGGCGCGACATTATTCAGCCCTAGACGTAAATATACAGGAACTGATCAACCAGGCTTCTCGCCAATGGGTGAAGTCAAAAGTGATTCAAACTACTTTTTAATTCCAAGTATAGCTTATAGCCAGCGCATTGATGAAAACTCCGCATGGGGTATCACAATGTACGGTAACGGCGGAATGAATACCAATTATCCTGCCGTAGAGCGTCCTATACAAGAATGTGGCGGCGGCTCAGGTATTTTCTGTGGCGGTACTCTTGGTGTGGATTTCATGCAGGGCTTCGTCTCCCCTACTTATGCCAGAAGCTTTGGTAATGTTTCTTTCGGCATTTCACCGTTACTTGCTTTTCAACGTTTTAAAGCAGAAGGCCTTGTCGCCTTTAGTGACTATTCATCAGATCCTGCCAATTTATCTAATGGTGGCCATTCGTGGTCATTTGGTGTTGGTGTCAAGGTTGGCGCAACGGTCAACTTAAGCGATGAATTTCGCGTTGCGGCATCATTTCAGCCAAAAATAAAAATGGGTAAACTTGACAAATATGCCGGTCTTTTTGCTAATCAGGGCGAGATGGATATCCCCATGAACTGGGTCGTTGGTGTTGCCTTTGATCTTTCGCAAGATGTGACTTTCATGGCTGACGTCAAACAGATTTATTATTCCAAATTAGGCTCTGTTGGTAATGCAACAAATGTTCAGCTTCCTTTTGGTGCCACTGGTGGCCCGGGGTTTGGTTGGGACGACGTTACGGCTTATAAAGCGGGTATAGAATGGCGCCAATCAGACCAGCTCACACTACGAGCCGGATTTTCAACAAACACTAACCCAATTGAATCAGATGATGTGATGCTGAATGTTTTAGCACCGGGTGTTGTGAAAAAACGCTTCACTGGTGGTTTCGCTTTTAATACTTCAGACACAAGCGCTATTGATTTCGCCGTTGCCTATGTTCCAACCGTATCCGTAACAGGTCCTGAAGCGGCTCCTGGTAATCCCGGACACACAATTAAAGTTGAAATGTATCAAATTGCAGTAACACTAGGCTGGTCAAACAAGTTCTAAAAGCTTAAGTCTTACTGTTACAACTCTATGACAGTTTTAAACCCTGACACCAAATTTTGGCGTCAGGGTTTTTTAATAAAGCCTATATTTTTCTGTCGTTACCCGACAAAAAATCCGTTAAAATCTATAACTTACCCCTACAGAAATCACCGGGTATATTTTAAGGTATTTAAGTTCATCGGAGTCTTTAAAGTCTGTTTCGGCTTGTGCAATACTGTCCAATAAAGCCTGATCATTGGAAAGCGTACCACCAGTAGACGTAACATCTAATTTTGGTTTACCGGCAAAAATAACGCCTATATCAGCCATAAATGTCCAGTCACTGTCATCGGCAAGCGCATTACCCCAACCAATACCCAAATAAGAGGCAATAGTGGTAAATTTCACATCCGCACTAAGCGCGCCAACTTCGTCTGCCGTATAGATGGTATCATCAATTTCATATGTGTTACTCGATAAAGCCGCGCCATTAAGACCGTTTTTATTAATAACTGCACCGGCCGATACACGAAATATACCGTCCATCACATGCCAGTCCCCAATAGCCGTAAAACTATTTAATTTAAGGTCTAGATCATAATCGTTGCCTTCAACATCGACTTCTGAACTAAGTTTAAAATAGTTTCCGCCAACGCGTACATTAAATTTATCGGCAACCTCAAATGTCGCTTCAAGCCCGATGCCGAGCGTACCGGTCTTAAGGCCAAGCGCCATATCACCCGGCGCCGCCTGCGCTGAATAGGAGCTAGAGAGTAAAGTAATAACTGATAAAATAAGTGTTTTTTTCAATGCTTTTTTCCTTTTATAGTTGTTGGCATACCCTTCACTAATTTCCCATTCATTTCAACATATTAAAAAATCAACCGCCTGATCCTATTAAAAATATGAGCTATGGCGGTAAAATTAAAAACAGCCTATAGTGAAAAAAATATAAAACAAATGGGAGGGGCAATTATGAATGTTAGAGATGTCCGAACGGCAGAAGACGCTAAAAAAATAGTCATCGAAAGAGACGTTAAATCCATTAAAATTGCCGTAAGTGATATTGACGGAATTTTGCGCGGAAAATATATATCACGTGACAAGTTTTTATCGGCACTAGAGGGCAATATTGCTTTTTGTGATGTTGTACTAGGCTGGGACATGCACGATGAATTATATGAAAATACCGTTTTCACCGGATGGCACACTGCATATCCAGACGCAGATATCGAGTTGATTTATGATAGTTGCCGCGAAGCGCCGTTTGAAGATAATGTACTTTTCTTCCTGGCTGAATTTGTTGGCCGTGCTGGTGCGGTTTGCCCTAGAAACCTGCTGGGCCGCGTAATGGATAAAGCAAAAAATATGGGTTACGGCGTAACATCGGCCTATGAATTTGAATTTTTTGTTTTTGATGAAACACCGCACAGTGTACGAGACAAAAATTACCGAGACCTGACAAACTTTACCCCGGGCAATTTTGGTTATTCCGTACTCAGATCTTCCGTCCATAACGAACTATATCATGAAATCCTTGAAATGTGCCGGGATATGGATATGGAAATCGAAGGACTACATACAGAAACAGGCCCCGGCGTGCTTGAGGCTGCTCTTAAATATGATGCGGCCATGAATTCGGCCGATAAGGCGATCCTTTTTAAAACATTTATAAAAACCCTCGCCCAGCGCAATGGTCTAATGGCTACCTTCATGGCCAAATGGTCCGTGGATTATCCCGGGCAGTCAGGCCATATCCATATTTCACTGCAAGATGAAAATGGTGGCGGAGTTTTTTATGATAAATCAAAACCGGATAACATATCCGATGAAATGCGCTGGTTCATTGGCGGGCAGCAAAAACTAATGCCTGAACTTCTGGCCATGGTGGCATCAAACATTAATTCATATGCCCGTCTCGTGCCCGGACACTGGGCACCGACCGACGCAACATGGGGCGTTGAAAACCGCACATGCGCGTTAAGAACTATTGGCGGTAGCGAAAATTCAACCCGGGTTGAATATAGAATTTCCGCATCAGACATAAATCCCTATATTGCAGGGGCGGCGGCGATTGGCAGTGGCCTTTGGGGGATAGAAAATAAAATAGAACCAACGGAACCTATCGCTGGCAACGCTTATGATCTAACCATGCCACCGGAATTTACACTTCCATCTACATTGGACGTAGCATCGGAAAAATTAAAAACTTCAGAAATTGCCAAAGAATTATTTGGTGATGAGTTTATCGATCATTATAGCCGCACCCGGGACTGGGAAGTGCTTGAGGCCCGCAAAGCAGTTACAGACTGGCAGCTTCAGCGTTATTTCGAAATTATATAAAAAGTGGGAATAAAAAGCGATGGAAACGGAAAATAATAATGAGCCTTCTGTAGGCGCGGACTATTTTGCTGAGCGGGAACTAAATAAGGGTGCCGCTGGCTGGATACTACTTGCCGGTCTTGGTGTTGGTTATGTAATTTCCGGCGATTTTGCCGGTTGGAATTTCGGTCTGGCCGAAGGCGGCTGGGGTGGTCTACTTATTGCAACGCTAATGATGGCGGTGATGTATACGGCGATGATTTTTTCGCTAGCAGAACTATCGGCAACAATCCCTGCTGCCGGGGGTGGTTACGGCTTTGCGCGGCGCGCCTTTGGCCCGTTTGGTGGCTTCCTCACTGGTACGGCGATACTCCTTGAATACGCAGTGGCACCGGCCGCTATTGCCACGTTTATCAGTGCTTATCTTGATAGTCTTATTGGCATTTCCGGCTGGACCGTTTCACTTGCTTTTTATGCCGTTTTTATCGGCATTCATATATATGGCGTAGGTGAAGCCTTAAAAATTATGTTTTTTGTAACCATTCTCGCCGTTGTTGCGCTGGTTATTTTCATTGTCGCCATGGTTCCCCATTTTAATGTTGCCAACCTTTTTGATATCCCTGTACAGGGCGGCATTGGTGCCAGCAAGTTTCTTCCCTTCGGCATTATTGGTATCTGGGCCGCTATACCTTTTGGTATGTGGTTTTTCCTTGCCGTTGAGGGGCTACCACTAGCGGCAGAAGAAACGGCTGACCCCCAGAAGAATATGCCAAAAGGTATGATTACAGCAATTTTGGTGCTACTCGTTCTCGCCGGCCTGGTGCTGGTCTTGGGGCCAGGTGGTGGCGGTGCCGCCAATCTAGCGGACGCAGGTGATCCTCTCATTGAGGCAATGAGATCAGATACCGCTTATGGCGGGCCTACACTAACTGGTAAAATAATCAACATCGTTGGACTAGCCGGACTGATAGCCAGCTTCTTTTCAATAATCTTTGGCTATTCCCGTCAGGTATTCGCCCTGTCACGCGCCGGATATTTACCGCGGGTGCTCTCGCTTACATCAAAACGTAAAACACCTTACCTTGCGCTACTTGTACCCGGCTCTTTAGGATTTTTACTATCCTTAAGCATTAACGGCGATTTGCTAATATTAATTGCTGTGTTTGGCGCGTCCATATCCTATATATTAATGATGGCTGCCCATATAAAGCTTAGAATTAGTGAACCTGATATGGACCGGCCTTACCGAACACCGGGCGGGATTTTAACGTCCAGTATCGCACTCTTTCTGGCGATCATTGCTTTAAGTGCTGGGTTTTTGGTGGAACCAAGCGTGATTATCTATGCCGCCATCTTTTATCTATTGATGATTTCATATTTTCTGCTCTATAGTCGCCACCATCTTGTGGCCGGGGCCCCTGAAGAAGAATTCGCGGCAATCCGCCAAGCAGAAGCAACACTTGATAATTAAGAGAGAATAACAGTGTCAAAAATAACATGTACTTCGCCAATTGATGGCTCTGTTTATGTCGAAAAAGATGTTCAGTCAAAGCAGGAAATTGAAAACCTTCTTAAGGCGGCGAGAACAGCACAGATAAAATGGGTGGCAACGGGTCTTAATGACCGTATCTCTCTGGTTAAAGCGGCAGTTTCTAAACTGGAAGATATGAACGATGAAATTGTCACGGAGCTGGCCCATCAGATGGGGCGTCCGGTTCGCTACGGCGGTGAAATAGGCGGCGTTAAGGAACGTACTGAGCATATGTGTTCTATCGCAGAGGAAAACCTTGCACCAACGATCATTGAAAGCTCTGATCAGTTTGAAAGATATATTGCTAAAGAAGCCCTTGGACTTGTGTTTGTAATTGCGCCTTGGAATTATCCTTACCTAACGGCGATTAATACCATTGTACCGGCGCTTGTCGCCGGAAATGCCGTAGTGCTTAAACATGCCAGCCAGACAATTTTGGCGGGCGACCGTTTTGCCAAAGCGTTTGAGGATGCGGGACTGCCTAAAGGCATATTCACAAACATTGTTTCCTCACATGAATTAACGTCGGAACTTCTCAAGAGCCGTTCTTTTGATTTTGTCAATTTTACCGGCTCGGTCGGTGGCGGCAGAAACATTGAACAGGCAGCCGCCGGAACATTTGTTGGCGTTGGCCTTGAGCTTGGCGGAAAAGACCCGGCTTACGTTCGCGCTGACGCTGATCTTGACGCCGCGGTTGAGACATTAATTGACGGGGCCATGTTTAACAGTGGTCAATGCTGCTGCGGTATTGAGCGGATATATGTTGATGAAAGTCTTTTTGATGACTTTATAGAAAAGGCAAAAAATATTGTCGAAGGATATGTGCTAGGAAACCCGCTTGAAAGCGAAACAACATTAGGGCCAATGGCCAATGTTCGTTTTGCCAATGAAATCAGAGAGCAAATAAAAGACGCCCTTGCGGCAGGCGCAAAATCCGTTATCGACAGAACAATTTTCACCCGAGATACCGGTTCTGACGCCTATCTTGCCCCGGAAATACTCATTAACGTTGATCATTCCTTGAACGTAATGACCGAAGAAAGCTTTGGTCCCGTTGTCGGTATTATGAAAGTTTCTTCGGATGATCAGGCGATAGAGCTGATGAATGACAGTATTTATGGATTGACCGCTTCCATATGGACCAAGGACACGGCAGTGGCCGCTGAATTAGGAAGCCAAATTAAAACAGGTACGGTTTTTATGAACCGCTGTGATTATCTTGACCCTGCACTGTGCTGGACCGGCTGCAAGGAAACGGGCCGTGGTATGACGCTGTCCCATCTAGGTTATCAATCGGTTACTAGGCCGAAATCTTATCACTTTAAGAAAGCTTAATTTAATGAACTATGCTGCAAACTGGAATTATCCAACCTCTGTTTCACTAGGGGCTGGTCGCATAAGCGAGACCGCTACTGAATGTAAAGCGCTTGGTATTGAAAGACCGCTAATTGTCACCGATCCCGGTATAGCAGGCTTTTCATTTGTTGCTGAACTGGTTTCAGATTGCAAAGCCGCGGGGCTTGGTGTTGGATTATTTTCAGAAGTAAACCCAAACCCAACGGGCGAAGATGTAGACGCCGGCTTAAGTGTTTTTAAAAGTGGAAACCATGACGGCGTAATCGCCCTTGGCGGCGGAAGCAGTCTTGATGCCGGTAAAGCGATCGCGCTTATGGCAGGACAAATGAGACCCCTTTGGGATTTTGAAGATGTCGGTGATAACTACTCGCGTGTTATTGAAGACGGCGTTGCCCCTATTATAGCCATCCCGACCACGGCCGGCACAGGTTCAGAAGTGGGCAGAGCGTCGGTTATTCTTGATAATAGTGATTATACGAAAAAAATAATTTTTCATCCGCTTATGATGCCTAAAAAGGTGATTTTGGACCCTGAAATTACTGTAGGGCTTCCGTCCCACCTTACCGCGGCAACAGGTATGGATGCGCTTTCCCATAGCTTAGAAGCATTTTGTGCACCCGGCTATCATCCGATGGCACGCGGCATTGCCGTAGAAGCCATAGGTCTGGTCAAAAACTGGCTACCGCTCGCCGTATCGGACGGCGCAAATATTGAGGCCCGCACCCATATGCTAGTCGCATCAACCATGGGCGCGACCGCTTTTCAACGCGGTCTTGGCGCTATGCACGCCCTTGCCCATTCACTAGGCGCACAGTTCGGTGCCCACCACGGCATACTCAACGCCATATTGATGCCCTACGTCCTTAAGGCCAACCGGTCCGTTATTGAAGATGACATTGCCTGGCTCGCCGGCGTGATCGGCTTAGAGGCTAGTTTCGACGCGTTTCAAAATTGGATCATTGATCTGTGTGCAGAACTTGATATCCCTCATAATTTAGCGGATATCGGCATAACGCCCGACTGTGTTGAGCGCATTGGTGCCATGTCAGTGGCTGACCCAAGTGCAGGAAGCAATCCGATATTATTCGATCAAGCCACCTATAGCGCTATTTGCACAGACGCTATAAATGGCTCTCTTTAATTTTATAAATAACTACTTAAGTGATTATAGCCGGTGATGGCTTTTACTTCTAGATAGTCATGAAGGCCCCATACGCCTTTTTCACGGCCGTTACCGGATTGTTTATAACCGCCAAAAGGTGTATCGCCGTTGCCGCCGGTATAATTTATGGCAACTTGGCCGGCGCGTATTTGTTCCGCGACCGCCCTAGCGTGATCCATATTATCGGAGCTTACATATCCGGCAAGACCATAATCAGTGTCATTGGCTATTTCAATGGCTTCTTCTTCGGTGTCATAACCAAGCAGAGCAATCACAGGTCCGAAAATTTCTTCGCGGGCAATAGTCATATTATTATGGACATTGGCAAAAACCGTTATCTTTACATAATAACCTTTAGGCAGGTTATCCGGCCTTCCTGTTCCGCCAGCAACTAATGTTGCCCCTTCATCGATACCTTTTTGGATCAGACCTTGAATTTTATCAAACTGAACTTCACTGACCACCGGACCGAGGTCGGTATTTTCGTCAAGAGGATCACCAACAGATAATCCTTCAGCCGCCGTTCTTGCGGCTTCAATGGCAATATCCATACTTTCGTTTGGAACTAGCATCCGGGTTGGTGCATTACAGGACTGACCACTGTTATCCATGCAATATTCAACGCCGTCCGCCACCGCTTTAGCCACATCGGTATCGCGTAAAATAATATTGGCTGATTTACCGCCAAGCTCCTGCGAGACGCGTTTCACAGTATTAGCGGATGATTTAGCAACCGCAATTCCGCCGCGCGTAGAACCAGTAAAGGACATCATATGAATATCCGGATGTGATGACATATGCTCGCCCACATCAGGACCATTACCGTTCACGAGATTAAAGACCCCAGCCGGAACACCTGCTTCTTCAAGCACATCAGCCAACATCATCGCATCAATCGGTGCAATTTCACTTGGTTTTAAAATAATTGTGCATCCGGCAGCAAGGGCTGGTGCCACTTTTACCGCCACCTGATTCATCGGCCAGTTCCACGGCGTTATGAGGCCGCAAATACCAATCGGTTCATGGCGTAAGATTATCCCGTCTTCTTCTTTTTCAAACTCAAATTTCTTAAGAGCTCTGAGGGCACTTTTAAAATGGCTTGTTCCAACGGCGGCCTGATCATTTCTGGCCATTGTAATTGGTGCGCCCATTTCCAGTGAAATAGCCATAGCAACTTCATCGCTGCGCTTTTTGTAAAGATCAATAATTCGCTCTAACAAGGCAATACGGTCATGAACCGACCATTTTGAATAAATCGGAAAAGCTGCTTTTGCCGCAGCGACCGCTTTATCCACATCCGCTTTTGATCCCAGACTAATTTGGGTAAAAGCTTCTTCTGTAGCAGGGTTAATCACATCAAAATTATTCGGCACAACAGGGTCAACCCACTCGCCATTGATATAGAATTTTAGATATTGTTGCATGATATTTCTGATCCTTATTTAACTGATTGGGTCGAATATACAGAAGCATTCTCAGAAATCTAATAAAAAATTCAATTCTTACTCTGCTGCCATAATAACACCGTTATCAATGACGTATTTATCCCATGCGGCTATTAATTCGACAAGCTTTACAGTGTTCTGTGCACTTAAATCATTTGTTTCGCCGGGATCATCTACCATATTAAAAAGCTCCCATTCGCCGGTGCCGAAACGCCCAGGAATTTTAACTATTTTCCAGTCGCCTTTTCTAACGCCTGCGCGACTGTTAAGTTCCCACGCTACGGTGTCATTTTCATCATGTAGTTGTTCCAATGATCCGTTTAAAAAGGATACGGCTGATGTGCCTATATGGGGAAATATAGCTCTTCCGTTATAATTTGTGCCGGGATGCTTCGTTTCTGCCAATTCTAAAAATGTAGGGGCAAGATCAAGAATAGTCATAAACTCATTTGAAAACTGATCTTCCCTGCCGCCAATTTTTCCCGGAAAATTTATAATAGCCGGCACTTTAATGCCGCCTTGTGTTGGAAAACCTTTAAACAGACGTGACGGCGCTGAGCTGGCCTGCGCCCAGTGGGGACCATAATAAATATAGGAATTAATTTTGCCCATATTATCGTAAGAATTATCAAAATTGGCTTCGATCCATTCTTTCGGGAAAGCGCGCGCCTGCCCCGGACCGGCACCAGCGGCACCATTATCAGACATAAAAATAATGATGGTATTTTCCCGCTGGCCGGATTTTTCCAGATAATCAAGCACACGGCCAATATGAAAATCCATGTTATCAACCATTGACGCATAAATTTCCATTTCACGGCTTTTAATTTTTTTCTGTTCCTCACTTAAATTTTCCCAATTATCTTGTTCAGGATAAATCGGCGGCAAAGTCTTTATTCCTGATTTTATCATACCCAGGTCTTGCATGGATTTAAGGCGGGCATCCGTTAGAGCTGCGTAGCCATCATCATATTGGCCAGCGTATTTATCTAAATAATCAGCCGGGGCTTGCAGGGGCCAATGGGGGGCTGTGTAGGCCAGATAACCGAAGAATGGTTTATCATCCGCTTCACCCATTTTCATATAGTCGATCATTTTATCAGTATAAAATTCACTGGAAAAATAACCGCTTGGCCAATCAGTGCGTTTGCCATTATCCATAAACCATGATTTTTCAAAATCGACCATCAGCGTTCTGTCATCAAAATGTCCCGACCCGCCCTGAAGCAGCACAAATGATTGATCAAACCCTCTTGCTTTTGGGGACTGTTCTTCATTATAGCCCAGATGCCATTTACCGGTCATGTAAGTATTATAGCCAACGTCCTGAAGCAGGGTGGAAACCGAAACCACATCTTCGTTCATATATCCTTCATAGCCCGGTTGTCCCAATTGATTGACGACCTGATCATTATACATGGTACCCATCCCTGACCGGTGACTATCGGCACCGCTAAGCAACATGGTTCTTGTGATGGAACATGCCGGGCCCGCGTGAAAATTGCTCATTTTTAGACCGCCACTGGCGAGCTTATCAAGATTGGGGGTGGAAATTTCGCTGCCAAAAGAAGCAATATCGGAATAACCCATGTCATCGGCCATTATCAGCAATATGTTGGGCCGCTCGTCCTGTTTTTTTTGCTCCTGCGCGCAAGCGAACATTAAAGGCAAAATAGTAATAAACCTTAGTATATTTTTCATTTCCTGATCCTGAATATATTTTATGTAAAAAATATAGTTAGTTTTTAGCTGGAAAGTCAAATAGTATAACTTTTGTTAATAACGGATTATCAATAGTTAGTATGAATAAAAATCAAATATTTTTAATATCTATCTTTGCGGCAGTCATTATTATGGCTTCTTTTTCGTTTGTTATATTGACGAAAAATGATAGCTGGGCTGGGCAGAATTCAATTGCCACACCACCCCCTATACATCCAACAGATAAAAATTGCGCCAGTTGCCATCAGGCGCAGTGGCAGGATTGGAATAATTCCCATCACCAAAAAGCAATGCAAATTGCGGATGATAAAACGGTACTTGGAGATTTTAATGATACTGAGGTCGCCTTAAATAATAGCACTAGCCGTTTTTATAAAAAGGGTGAAGAATTTTGGGTCACCACTGAAAACAAAGATTATAAAATTGACTATGCATTTGGTTTTGAGCCGCTGCAGCAATATCTGATTAAGATGGATAATGGCAAATATCAGGTCCTTCCCCTGTCTTGGGATAGCAGACCAGTGGAGCGCGGCGGTCAGCGCTGGTTTAATATTTATGGTGAAGAGCATATCCCGGAAAATGACCGGCTCCACTTCCTGCAACCCATGCAAAACTGGAACGGCATGTGCGCCGACTGTCATTCAAGTGGATTAAAGAGAAATTATGATCCTGAGCAAAATAAATTTGATACTTCATGGGACGATATAAATGTTTCCTGCGCATCATGTCACACTGGTGAAATAACACGCTCTACTTCGGATGACCTTGGCTGGATACTGGAAGCAGGCCAGAATACCATGCAGTGGAACGGAGACAAACGAGATCAGTCTGAAATAGAAATATGTGCCGCCTGTCATTCGCGGCGAACACCGCTCACCGATGGCTTCACAGGCGATGAAAAGTTTTTGGACGCATTTTCACCGTCGCCTATTTTAAGTCCTGAATATTTTCCCGACGGCCAGGTGCGCGATGAGGATTATGTCTGGGGATCATTCCTGCAAAGTAAAATGCATGAGGAGGGGGTGATTTGCAGTGATTGTCATGATCCCCATAGCTTGCAGTTAAAAGCAAGCGGCAATGGTCTTTGTACCCAGTGTCATCTACCCGCCTATTATGACAGGGTAGAACATTTCAATCACCCGGTTGGATCAAGCGGCGCGCAGTGCGTCAATTGCCATATGCCCGCCCGCACTTACATGGGCGTTGATGACCGGCGCGATCATAGTTTCCGTATTCCAAGGCCGGATCTAAATCATAAAACCGCAAGCCCCGATGCCTGCACCACATGCCATACTGATCAGCAGCCCGCCTGGGCGGCGGCGCAGATCAACAACTGGTTTGATGGTGGGCAGAACCGGGACATTCATTACGGTGAAATATTAAATGCCGTCTTTACTGGTGAAGCTGGCGGTGAGCAAAAATTACATCAGCTCATAAACGACGAACAAGTGCCCGCAATTATCAGGGGAAGTGCTTATAGCCTGCTGACCAGTTATCCGAGCGCCACTTCATTTGACCATATTAAACAAGGCCTGATTTCGCAAGAACCGTTAATCAGGCTCGGTGCGGTGAGAGGTTCAATTTTTATCCCTACGGCTGAACGTTCAGAAATATTACTGCCCTTGCTCAGTGATGAAATGAAGGCCGTTCGGGTCGAAGTGGTGCGTGTGCTTTCGGATATTGCCCCCGAACAAATTGATGGCACATATTCAGCGGCCTATAAATCTGCTAAGCAAGAGTTTTTCACGGCCAGTAATCAAACCACTTGGCGCGGTGAAGGACATTTTAACCTAGGTCTTTTTCAGGGTGCCCAAAATAACAGACAACTCGCCGAACAACATTATAGAAAAGCCATAGAGGTCGACCCCTATTTCCCAGCCAGCTATATTAATTTAGCGGATCTTTTCAGAGCATTCGGTGAAGATGCATCAAACGCTGAAATGATCGAAAGCGGACTTTCCGTTTTACCGGAAAATGCCGATCTGAATTATTCTAAGGCACTGAATTTAATCAGAAACCGTCAAGCTGAACAGGCCATGACATTTCTGGAAAAAGCCAACTCACTTGCGCCCGGCAATGCTTATTATGCTTATGTTTATGCGGTGGCTTTAAAAGATTTGGGCCAGCCGGGAAGAGCCATGGAAATTATAATTTCGGCCATCCTACAATCCGAAAATGACGGCAATCTGAATATGATGTTATTTAATATATACGCTGAGAGCGGTCGAATTAAGGAAGCCATTAAAGTCGGCAACAAGCTTTTATCGTTATTTCCGCAAAATGAGCAGATTATTCGTGCCGTTACAAATTTGAAAAACAGGCCGTAATAGATACTAGACTTTTAACACCTAAAATAATCCTTAAGAATTGATTAAGAATAATCTTATATAGTGTTTTTAGGATAATTAAATAATTTAAATTTTATAGTTTGGTACATTTTTTATGAGTTCGAAAGCTCAATTAAAATCATTAATAGTGGTTATAATAACCAGTATGTTTTTTCATGTTGAAATTGCATTTTCGCAATCTTCCGACGATCAATCTTTTGAAACAAATATCGATTTTACGGCAGAAGAAAAACTCTGGATTAAAGAACATCCTACCCTTAAAGCCACCAACGAATTTGACTGGGCACCAATAGATTTTGTCCAGTTCGACAAACCTGCCGGTTTTTCTATAGATTATCTTAATCTTGTTACCAAAAAAATTGGCCTTAATATTGAATATATAAATGACTATACTTGGAATGAGCTTGTCGAAATGGCTCGTAATAAGGAAGTCGATATCATACACAGTATTTCTCGTAATTCTGAACGGGATAGTTTTTTAAATTACACCAGCCCGTATCTGGATATGCCAATTGTTTTTTTCGGCAAAGAGAATGCTGAACCTATCAATAATAAAGAAGACCTAATCGGAAGAACAATCGGAATAGTAACGGGCACGGCCCAAGGTCAATATTATAAAAAAACATATCCTGAATTAAATTTTATAGAATACAGCTCTTCGATAAATGCGTTATTTGCATTATCGAGCGATCAAATAGACGTGTTTCCCGGCCATGTTCCCGTAGCAAATTATATAATGTCGAAAAATTTAATTTTTGACATAAACATTATTGGCCAACTTCCCTCTAATGATATTGGAACTGTAGATAAAGTTTATTTAGCAACGCATATCGATAACCCTATTTTAATAAATATACTAGAAAAAGGAATGCAGGCAGTCTCTGCTCAGGAATATCTTGCTATTTCAAGAAAATGGCAAACGGAATTTAATACAGACGATGAATTTAAACTCACCGAAGAAGAACTTAATTGGTTATCGGAGCATAAAGTTATAAAGGTTGTCGCCGCGCCAACAACTCCGCCTATTGAGATTATTACAGATGAAGGCACAATCAGCGGCATCGCCGGTAATTATTTGGATATCATCAGCAAAAAATTAAATATTGAATTTGAATGGGTGCAAAACGATAACTGGACCGAAGGTTTTAATAAAATAAAAGCTGGTGAAGCGGATGTTATATCAATGATTGTAGCATCGCCGGAGCGCAGCGAAAATTTTGAGTATACAGATAGTTACATGAACGCCTCCTTTGTTATATTTGCCAGAGACGGCAGTGGAACTATTGGAAATATGGAAGGTCTAATTGGTAAAAAAATTGCCCAAGTTAGTAGCTCAACTATTGCCCAGAAAATAAAACAGGATTATCCTGGTATTGAAGTCGTTGATGTTGGTTCTTCTTTAGAATCTTTAAATCTCATTGAGAATGAAAATTCCCGAGTGCATACGTCCGAAAAATCAGCAAATAGCCTAATTTAGACGGACTCGTGCTGTGTTAGCGGGTAATTGGTGGGCGAAATAAGGAATTAAGCGGCCGACTGAACGTCGAAACTTTAGCGGTAATGATCTTTACTGATGAAGCATGAACCGCTTCAAAGCTATTGTTACCACTAAGAACACTAACCATAGAAAGACTGCAATCCATTGAACAATCCGTATCATCCGGGCAGCAATCCATCTGGCCCATAGACATTTGTTCCATATCCATATCACAGAAATTTAAATCAGCCGCAGCCAGTGTTTGCCCGCTAAAGACAAACAAAATGATCAGTGCTGTAACGATCCTGTTTTTAATATGCATATTTCTAATAATTCCTGCTTTCGCTAAGTTATGACAAATAACAAATTTTTATTCAATATAATTCATGTTTATTCTTTTCGGCCCTGCTTGGGTAATTTATGAGGCTTATCTGATTTTTCTGGTCCCCAGATGCGGCTGAAATAGCTATCTGCAAGGTTTAGTGCGCCTATCGGGTTATGAGCAAGGACACGGTCTTTGGCCACCAGAGTTGTTGCTAGTCCTTCAGAGTGTTTGAAAAACATACTGTCATGACCTACACAAAGCCCAAGCACCACATTAAATTCACAGCCCGCTGCATTGAGCAGTTCAGCCTGCGAAACCGGATTACACATACTTTCGTGAGCGCCGGGTCTGATTTTCTCATCATCGCGTAGGCCGATGTCTTCTTTGGCGACACTGCCATTTTTACAGGCTGCCGAAGCTACTTCAAATCCATGACTTTCGAGTATCTGGCTTAAGGTGTTCGCATGATCAACAAAGCTGATGCATGTGGCGATGCCAATTTTCTTAAAGCCCATCTTTTTTGCAAACTGGCAAATCTCTTCAACGCGGGTCCATTTGCAATAGCCTTCAGATTCAACTCGGGCAGATACTTGAGCAATTTTAAGAATTTCAGGATCGTTATACTTTTCAAGTGCATCACCAAGCTCTTCCTCTGCTATCTTGGAAGGGCAGTATCCCGGGCCACGCTGTTCGCTCTCGCCCTGTCTGCAGGCGCGTACTTTTGGCGGACAGTAAGCACATCCCGGATCGGTGTATGAAGCAGTATTGTTTTCTGTAGATTTTGACATAACACATTATCCTAATTTCGATCAGAATAGGAGAATAGAGTTTGTATCAGTTTTCTACATTGACCTACATCAAGTTAATCAGTCACTTCGCTCTTGCATATATATGTGAACGCCGTAACGTGTACCGACGGCAATATCAAGCAGGCCGTCTTTATCGATGTCTTCTACGGTGATTTGCCGCCCTACACCGACACTGTCATCGATTAGGTGGCGTTCAAATTGCGGCGTTCCGTCAGCGGATTTTATAATCTTATACCAATATAGATATGGCGTGCCAAACTCGTCCGGGTCCTTAAGACCTAAATGGGCGAGCGGTGTTTTGCCGGTGACGATATCACCGATGCCATCACCATCAATATCGGCCATTTCAACGGCGTGAGGCTGGGTGTAAGTATCATCAATAATATGACCTTCCCACTGATCATTTTCCAGCTGTTCCCACCAGAAGAACCCTCTGCCATGGCCCATACCACTGATCAAATCATTTTTATTATCACCATTTACATCAATAACCTGAATTTGAGAGAGCGAAACCATCGGATCAATGATATGCCATTTCCATGACCTTTTTCCATTTTCATCAATTTGCTGTTCGTACCAGCCGCCTTCGTCAAAAGACTGGCGCGGGGCTGGATTATTTTCTTTATCAAAAAAGCCTTCGCCGGAACCAAACACAACGTCCGACAAGCCATCACCATTAATATCACCTGCACCAAGTCCGTGATTTGGCAAGGTTGCACCGGTGTTACGCCCTTCATTATCTGCATCAATAGTATGGATTTGATAGCCGCCGCTTGTCGGAAATTCAATGGCGTAAAGTTTCCCTGTTTCAGGGGCCGAATTAGCGGCACCCGTTATGACCTGAGGTTTTCCTGTGCCAAGTACGTCCATAAAGACCGGCGACTCGTTGCGGGTATAGTTCATAATCATGTGCTGCGGCCATTCGCCCTCTGCCCCTTTCGGGTTTTCAAACCAATAAAGGCCGGCACTGGTAATATCGACAGCGATCATGTCGATCCAACCATCTTTATTAACATCATCATGAAAACTAAAAAAGGCCAACGGATATGCTTTGGACCAGATATTCTGCTTGCCGCCACTATCCATATATATCTTAACATGATCAGATAGTTTCGGTATCGAAACGGCATCTTTTTTAGGCGCTCGGATGGTATGGCGGTTCCATAATGGTGCCTCATACCAGTAATGACCGGTGATAATATCATTTAGGCCGTCATTATTAATATCGGCAACTGATGCACCCTCGGTATGATACTGATCATCAAGTTCGATATGCTTAAAACTGATGTTGGAAGGTCCCGCGTCCACATATTCATTATCTCTCGTGTTAATGATATAAAGCCCGTTGGTAGAGGTGGTGGTGATTTCGGTCATATCACCATAAGGGGCGAGAATAATTGACGGGGCAAATTCCCAGAGAAGCAGAAATAAAACAATTAACGAGAATAAGATTTTTATCAGTTTCTTGATCATATTATTTTCCAAAATATATATTGTTTAGAAGATTAAACATATCGTCCATTTCGCTGTCATCTAATGGCCGATCATAAATTAGCACTCTGGCGATTTCACCGTCAATACTTTCTGCACCCGGATGTTCAATGGCATCGCGTTCCTGACCAACGGCCATTTTAGAAGGATTACCGTGCACATTCACTTCAATTTCTCTTGATGCAAGAATTTCAGCATTGCCTACAAAAACATCCACATTCACCCTGTTAGTGCCAGCGCCCATACGGGCAGCGACCATGTAATATTCACCTTTTTTAAGCATTGGCCCGGTAACTTTCGGATTGTTACCGTTAAAGCGACCAAAAGTAGCCCCGCTGCGTGTACCGGCCCAGAATTTGTTATTATCTTCTACACCGCCCCAAAGACCGTCATACATTCCACCGTTTCTCAGATTTCCGATAAACATATTTACGTCGGCCAGTCCATCAGACTGGATGTAGGGTGTTATAAGGGCAAACCAGGTATAGCCGCTTCCCTGTGTTAAGTGGTCAAAGGCATCTTCATCCATATTAACCAGTTCCTGCTTTTCAAAAACAAGGCTGTTATGACCGTTTAAGGCAGCTACATTTTCTTTAAGTGCCGGACGGCCTGAGCCTGCCACATCACGACCTTCATCACGCTTAATGAAATCTTGCGCGGTAAAATCTGCGACCTGATTAGTCCATTTGGAAACGCTACTGCCATCTTCCATCGTTAGGCCATGATCAGCATCAAGATCAACGATCAGACCATTTTCAATCATACGATCACCCGCGGCCCATTCAATGGCCCCCACGAGATGACTGACTAAAAACGGATGATCAAAATGGCTATCGGGAAAATCATGACCAAGTATGGTATAAAATGCACGGCCCCCGTCAAATTCATGCGCCCAGGCAGCAGGATGATCAACACCCATTTCCCCGCCTTGATAGCTTCGTTCGTCAACGGCGAGCAAAACCGTCATGCCTTTTCTGTCACGAGGATTTTTAAGAAACTCGTACCACTCATCGGCGATCATGCCGGGGATATAATCATCCCCGTTCATCATGCCCGGCTCCAGCAAGTATTTACTGGCCGGATGACCCATGTTTTCAGGAACCACTTTGGCCCATTGAACGCCGGGTGGGTGACGTTTGAAATGTGCCCCAACCAGTTCATCATACCACGGCCAATCAAATTCCGTATCGGTTGCGGCGTGTGAGCCCACAAAGCCACCGCCAGCCTGAATATAATTTTCAAAGGCATCCTGCTGATCATCATCAAGAATATCACCTGCTGTATTAAGGAACATCACAACATCATACTTGGCCAAATTTGAAGCCGTGAATGCGCTCGCATCAAAGGTAGCATCAACTGTCCAACCTTGATATCCACCAACAGTTTTAATCAAGTCCCACCCTTTGGCGATACTTTCGTGGGTATAGGCTTCTTCACTAACTTTTGAAAATATGAGTATTTTAATATTTTCTTTCGCGAAACTTACATTAAAAAATAATATTAAAACAGCCGTAACTGCGGCAATTATTCTGGTAAACATTAACATTCCTTTACTCAGGTGTATGGACGGGCATTTCTGTCCAGACGGGTATTCCCGGTGTATCTTCAAGCACCCTGATGCTTATGTCTTTTACATGAACTTTTGTTTTCCCTTCGCTATGGGCTTGAATAGCAAAATGACCATTTTGTGGAATGCTCATATCGGCTTCCGTATAATCAAGGGCAGCAACGCCATTTATCCATGACCGGATGCGGCGCCCCTCTGCAAGGATGCGGTATTCGTTCCACTGCCCGCGAATAACGGCCTTATCAACGGCTTCCATATCGGCTGATTCCGCGATTACCATATTGCGGCGGGTTTCATCATAAATTTTACCCCACCAACCATCACCGGCATCAACCTGATAGCCGCTCATTTCGCCGTTACCATCAACAGGCATGCTGCGGATTTGAAAACCGGAATTTACAAAACCTTCTGTGCCAAGTAATTTTACTTTAAGGGTAAGTTCAAAGTTCTGATAAGTGTCATTTGTTACAAGAAAGGTATTGGCTTGGATCATGGTGTCAAGTTCGCCGCCCGTAAGCATGCCATCCTCAACACGCCAAATCTCCGGCTCTTCCGTATTCCAGCCGGAAAGTGTCTTGCCATCAAATAATGAAACAGTATCCTGAGCATTGGCCGGCATTATAAAAAAACCGGCCAACATCATCAATAAATGCCTGCTCATAGCTCACCTTTTTTAAGGCGGTCTATGATATTATCCCCGGCCCGCATGGAAAGTGCCATAATGGTCAGGGTCGGGTTTTTTTCAGTATGGGTAACAAACGGTCCACCGTCAGCCACATATAAATTATTCACATCCCAGGTCTGCGAATATTTATTAAGCACGGATGTTTTTGGATCATCGCCCATTCGTGTACCACCAACTTCGTGATTAGTACCACCGCCCGGACCACTTAATTTTCCGGACTTGCGTCTTTCTTCAAAACGATCAGCCAGGACGACGGCACCCATATTTTCAGCAAGCTTATAAAGGCTATCATACATATGCGATGTGCGTCTGAAATCCTCATCAGACCATTTCCAGTGGAATTTCGGCACCGGAATGCCCCATTTATCCTTCACCTGCGGATCAAGGGTAAGATAATTATCAGCCGTCACCGTCATACTGCCAAGACAGCGGATAGTCATGGTCGAGCCGTAAAATCTTCGCATGTAGTCTTTAAGCTTTTTACCATAAAGACCTTTTTTGCCGATTAGCATACCGCGAAAGGTATCATCCATACCCGGTGGACCAAAGCGGCCTCCGCCATAAGGACTTACTTCCAATTTATAGCCACCAGAAAAGTCTGCATCACCGCCCTCTTTCTTATCATCACCGTGTAGCCACCAAGGAGCATAAAGATGCGGCTGCGAAACCCCATCTTCATTATGAGGCGGTAAATTTTCAAGCGCCGGTATTTGAATAGGAAGTCCCGCGCCAGTGGTATCAGAGAGATATTTACCCACGGCACCCGATGAATTTGCAAGCCCATCAGGGGCATTATAGGTTTTAGAATTCAGAAGAATACGTGATGTTTCCATCGCCGCCGGGGCGAGCACGACCACTTTAGCATGAACATCAATATGTTCTTCTGTTTCGCTGTTTATATAACGAACGCCAGTGGCTTTATTACTATCTTCGTTGACCAGTACTTTATAAACAACTGCATTGGTCAATATTGTCAGTTTTCCTGTTTCTTTTGCCGGGTTGATAAAAGAAACCACACTGTCAAATGCTGCCCCGATCGAGCAACCACGAATACAATTTGTAGCATAAAAACATGCGTCACGACCATGTAAGGGCGATGTTAAAATCGCTGTTGGGTGGGCCATAGTTTTAATGCCCATTTTTTTGAGCGCCTTGGCAAAAATAAGTTCACTGGCGCGCGGCGCAGGCGGTTCCTGCCTGATGTGGTTAGGTGATTGCGGTGAATTATGAACGGCCTCATCGGGATCAGGGCCAAATAGTCCCATAACTTCTTCTACCCGGTCATAATAGGGTTCCATATCATCATATGAAACCGGCCAGTCATCGGCGCGACCCGTGTTGGTTAAGCTTTTAAAGTCATCAGGACCGTATCTTGGTGTTTGACGACCAAAATGGTGCGTTCTGCCACCCAATTGTCTGGCGCGCCACCATCTGAAGCCTTCACCTTCAGTGGTGTAAGGCTGGCCATCAACATTGAAGCCACCATTGACGGTAGCATCAAAAAAGCCGGAATTTTTATCTGGCGTTCTCTGATCCCGAAGTGGAGCCTCACGTGGCCACTGGAACATGGCAGTCTCTGTTTTTGGATCGAAATCACGTCCCGCTTCCAAAAGAAGTACATTTACCCCGGCTTTTGTTAGTGTATGAACCATCATACCACCACCAGCACCTGAGCCTACAACAATTACATCATGATTATCAGCCATTACCTGTCCCCCTACTCTATACCGATTAATTTACGAATTTCAGCGGGTGGGCCGTCGAATGTTTCAATTGGAACATTTCCTGCGTAGCCAATGTCTTCCATACCTTCATCGGTGGTATAATAGCCGCCAACATAAATATAAACCAGCCGGTCCATAAATAGATCTTCCTCTTCACTGGCTGTTTCATTTTCAACCGATACGGCAAGTTTATCAAAAATAGCCGCTTGTTGATCGCCATTCAGATCATGGAAATAACGTGCATCGAGCGCGTTAGCCTGGGTATTTAACCGCTCAAGGCCGTATGTTATTGTCGCCCTGTCCTTTTCCTGCGTCGGATAAGGTGCGCTGACCCATTCATCAACAAAATCTGTAATATTGAGCTGGCTTGCGCTTGGTGACTTATCATCAGCCGGAATAATTAGATCGCCAATAACGCTCAAGCTTTTAAGCTGATTAGCGTCCAATGTTTTGTCCCAGGTCACTACCGGATTATTGACATCCACATCCTGACCATAGCCCTTTTGCGAAACTTGCGCGTTAGCCATATTCGGATAATTTTGTAAATATGCCGCCGATGTTCCGGCAATTGCCATCAGCTTGAGAACTCTCCGCCTATTTGCTGTCATTTTTTGTTTCTTGCTCATAAGTCATTTCCCTTTAAACGTTCTATAATATTGTCTGCTGCTCTCATGGACATAGCCATAATAGTAAGTGTTGGATTTTTTTCAACATGGGTTACAAACGGTGCGCCGTCTGCAATATATAAATTATCAACATCCCAGGTCTGTGAAAACTCGTTAAGCACCGATGTGGTTGGATCATCACCCATCCGACATCCGCCAATCTCATGATTAACTTCGCCGGCAATTTCCATGATCTTACCCGCTTCCCTTGATTTATCAAAGGCATCAAAAATAACGTTAGCACCCATATTTTTTGCGAGCTCGTGCAGGGTTTTATTCATATGTTCGCCGCGGCGATAATCTTCATCTGACCACTGCCAATGAAATCTGGGAACCGGAACACCCCATTTATCCTTAACGTCAGGATCAATGCTAAGGTAGCAATTTTCATTAACCGACATTCCGCCCAATGTGCGAATACCGAGCAGTGATCCATAATAGCGGCGCATATGATCTTTAAGTTTTTTGCCGTAAAGCCCTTTTTGGCCGTGAAGCATAATGCGGAATGTTGCATTGGGCGACGGCGGGCCAAAACGACCACCGCGGTAAGGATCAACTTCAATTTTATAGCCGCTTGAAAAATCTGCGCCGTCTTTTTCTTTTGCGTCACCGTGCAGCCACCACGGGGCATAAACATGGGGCTGGGATACACCGTCCTCGTTATGGGCCGGTGCGTAATCAAGTTCAGGAATATGGATCCATAACGACGTAAAGAGCGTATCAGAAATATATTTTCCTACCATACCGCTCGAATTAGCCAGCCCGTTTGGTGCGCTCGCAGATTTTGAATTAAGTAAAATACGCGAGCTTTCCATAGCGCCCGGTGCTAACACGACAACTTTGGCAAAAACTTCCTTTTTCTCGCCGCTCTGCGTATCAATATAGCGCACGCCTGTCGCTTTTTCACCGCTTTCATCGGTCAGTATTTCATAGGCCACCGCATGGGTAATAATATTTAAATTACCGGTTTGTTCAGCCGGTTTGATATAGGCCGTCACACTATCAAAGGCCGCACCGATTGAGCATCCACGAATACAGTTCGTGGCATAAAAGCAGGCCTGTCTTCCGTTAAGGGGCGATGTTAGAATGGCGGTCGGATGGGCCATTGTTTTAATGCCCATTTTTTTCAGCGCCTTCTGAAAAATCATCTCACTGGCGCGCGGGGCCGGTGGTTTTTGTCTGATGTGATTTGGCGGAAGCGGTGAATTATAAACAGCCTCATCCGCGTTGGGGCCGAAAATGCCCATTATGGTTTCAACCCGGTCATAAAAGGGCTCTATATCATCATATGAAAAGGGCCAGTCAACTTCACGGCCCGTCATAGTTTGAACTTTAAAATCCTCAGGCCCGTAGCGCGGGGTTTGCCGTCCGAAATGATGGGTTCTGCCACCAAGCTGACGGGAGCGCCACCATCTGAACTGCTCATTTTCGTACGTATAAGGCTGTCCGGGCATTTCAAAGCCGCCGATATTTGCATCAAAATAGCCATCATTCTTATCGGGCGTACCTTCACCGCGCAGCGGCGCTTCTTTGGGAAGCTGGAACATGGCGGCATCACTTTCAGGCTCATATCGCCTGCCCGCCTCAAGCAGAAGCACGTTAACGCCGGACGTTGTCAGGGTATGAGCCATCATCCCACCACCTGCACCGGACCCAACGACAATTACTTCAGTCTCGTCTGCCATAAATTATTCCCTAAATTGACCTGTCTTTTTATCATACACTAGAAAACCAGTTTTATTTTACATTGTATTGGGAATAAGGTACTTTATTTAGGAAAAAAGCGTCATCAGGAGAACTCACATTTCTATTTCAAATACTATGAATTACATTACTTCTCCTTATTTCTCTCATCTTTTTGATGGAATTAACGACTTGTTGCTTTTTGTAAAAGACACGCAAAGCACCTTAATGAATTGCAATCAGCAATTTGCCGAACATTTCGGTTTTGACAATGTGGATATAATAAAAGGAAAGACCGATTTTGATCTTTTTAATCATGAACTGGCTGTGCAGTACCGAAAAGATGATGCAGAGGTGTTTGTAACATCAAAAAGTAAGCTAAATATTATAGAGCTTTTCCCAAATCATATGGGCGAAGAGCAATGGTTTATCTGTAATAAAGTGCCGATCATTGACGCGGGCGGGAAAGTACAAGGACTTTGTGGTGCATTACAGGAACTTGAGGACAGCTCCGTAAATTTGCGACCCTTTAATGATATTTCCAAGGCGCTAAATTATTTAAAAGACAATTATACTAAAAAAATATGCAACGAAGACATGGCAAAAGTGGCCGGGCTTTCCGTTCGCCAATTTGAAAAAAGATTTAAGCGGATATTTAATACCAGCGCACACCAATATATCCTCAATTTACGGATACTGAAATCCTGTGATTTGCTCATAGCGGGCGGATTAAGTATTTCCGAAACCGCGCACCGCCTTGGCTTTTATGACCAAAGCGCTTTTACGTCCCATTTCAAGAAACACCTTGGGATAACGCCGATGAACTATATCAAACAACATTCCATAAATAGGCATGCGTCAGAATAAAGTGACGCTTTTTTCCTAAAAAAATAACTTTATTCACCAATACCGAACTGAATAAAGCACCTATATTTTTATTAAGAGATAATAAGAGGTAAGGTAAATGATCAGCAAAACGGCCTATATTGCAGGAACGTTTGACACCAAAGAAGTCGAGCTTCTTTTTGTGCGCGATCTTATTAAAAAGCAAGGTCTGGAGACGGTAACCGTTGATCTGAGAACGTCCGCTAAAGATACAAGTAGTAACGCCGACATTTCCGCCTATGAGGTTGCAAATATGCATCCGGACGGCGCCGATGCTGTTTTCACCGGTGACCGCGGAACGGCTGTTGCAGCCATGGCTGATGCTTTTAAAAATTATCTGGCGGCTCAAAATGATCTCGGCGGTGTTATTGGTTTTGGTGGCTCCGGCGGCACGGCCCTTATCAGTCCTGCATTTCAAAATTTACCTATTGGCATTCCAAAAATTATAGTCTCTACCGTTGCGTCAGGCAATATAGCCCCTTATGTAGGAGAGGCCGATATAAGTATGGTATATTCCATTACCGATATCAGCGGCCTCAATCCAATTCTCGAACAGGTTCTTTCAAACGCGGCCCATAGCTTATCGGGCATGATTAGCAACAGATACATTCCCGCGCAGTCTGCAAAACCAGTGGTTGGCATGACGATGTTCGGTGTAACGACCATTTGTGTTGGGGCGGTTAAATCACAGCTGGAGCAGGAAAATCAATGTTTGGTTTTTCACGCTACTGGTACGGGCGGCAGAACACTTGAAAAACTTGTGAATAATGGCATGATATCGGGTGTGATCGACAGCACCACAACGGAAGTTGCCGATCATCTAATGGGCGGCATATTAAGCGCTGGTGAAGAAAGACTTGATGCTTTTATAAATAATAGCATCCCCTATGTTGGATCCTGCGGCGCAGTGGACATGGTAAACTTTGGAGCCCCAGAAACTATTCCCGAAAAATACTCGAACAGATTATTTTATAATCATAATCCGCAAATCACACTAATGCGGACAACAGCCACCGAAAATGACAAAATGGGGAAATGGATTGGCAACAAATTAAATCAGTTCAAAGCGCCGGCAAGATTTCTTATCCCACTGAACGGCTTTTCTGCTCTTGATATTGAAGGGGGCGCATTTTATGACCAATCGATAGATACTGCATTTATTGATGCTCTGGAGCGAACACTAAAACCGGACGGTAATGTGACGCTGATAAAGTTACCCTATCATATTAATGATGCGGAGTTTTCAAATGCACTTGCAGAAAATTACCTTGAGCTTACAAAATAAAAAACGGAGACTATTATGATAAATGTATTTGCCACATCAGTGATTGACGCCCCCCTTGACAAAGTATGGCAGGTTGTCAGAGGTTTTAATGATTTACCAAAATGGCATCCCGCTATTGACCGTAGCGAAATCGAAGATGGCCTTGCACCGACAACAATTGGGTGCGTGCGTAATTTTTATCTAGCTGACGGTGAAAATATAAGAGAAACGCTGATTGCTTATTCTGAACTTGATTTTTCTTTTTCTTATGACATGCTGACCACGGGGCTGGGCTTATTTGATTATATATCAACTATGGAACTTAGACCAATAAGCGACGGGGACCGCACCTATATTCAGTGGACAGCTGAATTTACGACGGACGAAGGCGAAGAAGAAGAAAAAGCCGACATGGTGGCAAACGGGGTTTTTCAGGGTGGGTTTGACGCTCTGAAGGAACATTTTTCAAAATAACAAGGAAATAAAAGGGTAGTAATATGTCAAGTGAACAATATGACCGCAGTAAGATATTTTTAATTTGTAGCATGGCTTTATTTACCATTGCCATTTCCATGTCACTAGGGGCAACGGTTGCTGCTGATCTGAAAACAAATTTTCTTGATCCTATTGATTTCACAACGTCGGCAACAATGATCGGTGAAATCCTCGGCATTATTTTCCTTGGTTTTTCAATCACGCTTTTTGTTGTCAGTCCGTTTATGGATAAGATTGGAATGGGACGGTCAATTACCGCCGCGGCAACATTGATCATAATCGGAAATGCTATTCTTGTTTTTGCTGGTGATATTACCAGTGGCGCATCAATTTACTGGGCGCTCTGGGTTGGCATGCTGCTTAAAGGGATCGCCTGGGGTTTCGTTGAAGCGGCGATTAACCCGGCGACAGCATCACTTTATCCTGAAGATAAAACCCACCGCCTTAATGTGCTCCATGCATGGTGGCCAGCCGGACTTATTGTCGGCGGCCTTTCAGGTATAGCCATTAATTCAATAGGCCTTAACTGGCAAATAGCCTTATCGCTTATTTTTATTCCAGCCGTTGCCTTTCTTATTTTAAATATCGGCGTAAAATTTCCTAAAACCGAAAGTGCAGATCTTGACGTTAGCTTCGGCGATATGATCAAGGAAATTTTCAGACGGCCGAGCTTTTTCATCTGGTTCGGCGCTATGTTCCTAACCGCTGCATCTGAACTTGCACCGGGTCAATGGGTTGATCTGGCCCTGACCCATACGGTGGGTATGCGCGGTATATTACTGCTTGTGTATGTAAGCGGAATTATGTTTGTCGCTCGCCATTTTGCAGGAACGCTGGCCCATAAACTATCCCCTGTAGGGCTGCTTTGGTTTTCGGCACTGCTTACCAGCATCGGGCTTTATATGCTCAGTGTTGCTGATAGTCCTGTTACCGGCATAATCGCTGCGACCGTATGGGGCGCGGGTGTTTGTTTCATGTGGCCAACAATGCTGGCTTCCGCTGCCGAACGTTACCCACGTGGCGGTGCTTGGGCCATTGGCCTTATCGGCTCAGCCGGTGCCATGTCCACTTATATCGTGCTGCCATTACTTGGTGCCGCATATGATAATGCAAAACTTGAAGCCGCTGGCGGGGCTGATGCCTTCGCCGCTATGGCCGAGGGAAGCGCAGAGCATACAGGCACACTCGTATACGCCGCCGAGCAATCCTTCCAGACTGTAGCGCTGTTACCAATAGTGCTACTATTTGTATTTGGTGGTGTATGGTATAATGACCGCAAACAAGCAAAATTAAAGGCTGAGGGTGCGTCACCTAGCGAATAATGTGCAATAAATATTAAAGAAGAGGCCGTCTCATGAAGATGCCCGAGCCGGAACAAGCTATTCTCGATCAGTTGCCTGAGCTTACCAGGCGACTGAAAGATCTGCTTGGTGATCAGGGAATAGTCACATCCGAAAGAGGCCGAAAGGCTTTCGAGAGTGACGCCCTTACCGCTTACAGACAGTCGCCGATGATCGTCGCTCTTCCTGCCTCAACCGAAGAGGTGGTTGAGGTTCTTAAAATATGCTTTGAGCTTAACATTAAAGTAGTGCCTAGAGGGGCCGGCACGTCGCTTTCGGGCGGTGCACTTCCGCTTGAAGACGGACTGACACTCGGTCTATCACGGCTAAATGAAATAATAGAGATAGATTTTGAGAACCGCTGTGTTGTTACCCAGTGCGGCGTTACCAATCTGGCAATTTCTGATGCGGTGCAAGATAACGGTTTTTATTATGCCCCCGATCCATCAAGCCAAATCGCCTGCACCATTGGCGGTAATGTGGCGGAAAATTCAGGCGGAGTTCACTGCCTGAAATACGGCCTTACCACTAATAACATTCTCGGGCTTAAGATGGTACTGATGAGCGGGGAGACCATTGAGCTTGGCGGTAAATATATGCAGGAAAGCGGTTATGACCTGATCGGGCTTATAACCGGATCAGAAGGACTGCTGGGTATCGTCACTGAAATCATCGTCCGCATATTACCAAAGCCCAATATCGCAAGGGCAATGCTAATCGGGTTTTCCAATGTGGAGCATGCCGGTGAATGTGTGGCGCGCACCATTGCGTCGGGGATCATTCCTGCCGGGATGGAGATGATGGATAAACTCGCCCTTAACGCCGCAGAAGATTACTGCCATCCGGGATATCCAAGGGACGCTGAAGCCATTTTAATCGCCGAGTTTGACGGGGTTCAAAGCGAAGTTGATTATTTTATAGAGCAGGTTTCAGAAATCGCAACAGATCTTGGTGCAACATCAATTGAGGTCAGTAAATCAGAAGCGGAGCGGATGAATTTTTGGGCCGGACGCAAGGCCGCCTTCCCGGCCCTTGGCAGTATTTCACCTGATTATTACTGTATGGATGGATCGATCCCACGTAAGAAACTTCCTGAAGTGCTGCGGCAGATGAATGTGCTTTCAAAAAAATATAAGCTCCGTGTTGCCAATGTTTTTCACGCAGGTGACGGTAACCTTCACCCACTGATCCTTTATGATGCCAACAAACCGGGTGAGCTGGAACTGGCCGAGGATTTTGGCGCCGATATTCTAAGACTTTGTGTAAAAGTGGGTGGCGCACTAACAGGCGAGCATGGTGTCGGCGTTGAAAAACGCGATTTGATGTATGAGGTATTCAGTGAAGATGACCTTGCGCAACAGGAACGGCTAAAATGCGCCTTTGACCCAAAACACCGGTTAAATCCCGGCAAAATGTTTCCAAAACTTCATCGCTGTGCTGAACTGGGTAAAATGCATGTTCACGGCGGCAAACTTCTCTTTCCGGATATTCCAAGGTTCTGATGACAGATATTTTTTCACCCACATCACTGGATCAGGTTACCGAGATAATCCGCGATTATATTGTCGCTGAAAAAAGTCTCGATCTACGAACGGGCGGCAGCCTGATATCGCTCGGCAGCAAGATGAATACGGGTGGCACCATGTCGCTATCAGAATTAGATCAGATTAAATTATATGAACCAGAAGAACTGGTGATAACCCTTGAGCCGGGTGTTAAATTATCTGAGCTTAATAAAGTCCTTACCGAACAAAAACAAGAGCTTCGCTTTGAGCCACCGGACCTTGGTCCGTTACTCGGGATAGAAAAAGGATGCGGCACGATAGGAGGCATAATAGGTAATAACCTTTCCGGCCCTAAACGCTTTATGGCAGGGGCCGCACGTGATTATGTGCTGGGGATTGAAGGTGTGTCCGGTTTTGGTAAAGTCTTTAAAGCGGGTGGGCGAGTGGTTAAGAACGTAACCGGTTATGATGTAAGCAAGTTAATGACCGGCTCTTACGGAACGCTCGGAGCCATAACAGAAATGACGTTAAAACTGTCCCCGCTTGCGGAAACGGAAGTGACCATCGCCGTAAACGAGCTTTCAGACGTGGAAGCAATAATATTAATGGCGGCTATCGCTGGCAGTCCTTTTGAAGTAAGCGGGCTGGCACATTTGCCCAATAAAGCCACATATGTTCGTATAGAAGGAGCCAACGCTTCGATAAAAGAACGCACTGATGCCGTTTTAAGCATTATCGGCAAAAAAAGCACTTCGCTGATAGAAAAAGAGCAAAGCTTGGCTTTATGGCAAAATATTCGCGATGTTGAGCCGCTAGCGCCGCCGCGTGATATCCCACTATGGAAAATATCAGCCCCAGCGACTGAAATGACCCAAATTATCACCGGCCATAATCCAGAATTTTATTATTTTGACTGGGCCGGATCACAGCTCTGGATGTCATCTGATCAAACCCCAAAAATAAACCACGGTGCTTTTTGGCTGATCAGAAATACACCAGATAATAAAAACTCGCTTCCCTTTATGAGCAAGCCTGATCCGGTGACAGAAAAACTGCAGGCACGGGTGAAAAATGCTTTTGATCCGAGGAATATTTTAAACCCCGGCAGGATGGGCTTCTAAGCATGCAGACGCGTTTTTCCAATAGACAGCTTGAAAATCCAAAAATTGCCGAAGCAGAGCATATCATAAGAAGTTGCGTCCATTGCGGTTTTTGCACCGCCACCTGCCCGACCTATATGTTAACCGGTAATGAGCTTGATAGCCCGCGCGGGCGAATTTACTTGATAAAAGAAATGCTTGAAAATGACCGACCCGCGACAGAGGTTGAAGCGCGCCATATTGATAAATGCCTTACGTGTTTATCTTGCATGACCACCTGCCCTTCGGGCGTTCATTACGCTCATCTGTTGGCGCAGGGGCGAGCGCATATTGAAAAAACCTATAAACGCCCGCTAAAAAACAATATTATCAGATCACTGCTTAGCGCTATTTTACCCTACCCCACACGATTTAAGTGGGCGATTAGAGCATCAAAACTGATCACGCCTTTTAAAAGATTATTACCGGCGGAATTTAAAGCCATGCTAGGCCTAAAGGTAATTTTAAGCACAGAAAAATTAGCAGAAACCAGCGAGGCCCAGGGACAAAAGAAATACCGTATGGGCCTTCACGGCGGATGCGTGCAGCGGGCCGTTGGTGAGCATATAAACATTGCCACCGCCGCGTTTTTAACAAGACGCGGTGTAGAGCTTATCACGCCAAAAAGCGTTGGTTGCTGCGGTGCGATCACTGAACATATGGGCAAAAATGAAGTGGCCCTTAATACAGCCAAAGCCTACATCGATGGCTGGATTGAGGAAATTGAAAAAGGCACCCTTGATGCCATTGTCATAAATACATCCGGCTGCGGCACGTCAATTAAAGATTACGGCCATATGTTTAAAGATGATCCACACTACGCGGATAAAGCAATGCGTATCTCATCACTGGCCAAAGATATAACAGAAGTCATTGAGCAAATTGGATTAGGGGAAAGCAAAATTGATAATGCGCCTAGTGTTGCTTATCATTCGGCCTGCTCCTTAAAACATGGACAAAAAATCATTGGCTTACCGAAACAACTGCTCATAGAAGCTGGGTTTGAAGTAAGGGACATAAAAGAAAGTCACATTTGCTGCGGCTCTGCCGGGACCTACAATATCCTTGAGAGCTACATGGCTGAAAAACTAAAAAAGAGAAAAGTTACCAATATTGAAGCCACCAAAGCCGACGTAATCGCCAGCGGTAATATCGGCTGTAATATTCAGATCGGCTCCGGCACCGATATTCCCACCGTACATATTATTGAGCTTCTTAATTGGGCCACAGGCGGTAAAAAGCCCGCTAATCTTTAATTGTTTGGAGCATTACAAGCCTTCCACAGCGCATCGACAAGCTGCTGGGTTTTAAGGGATGTTTTCATTGTCTCATTAGCATTTTCGCCGCAGGGGTCTGCCGTTAGATGGACAAAATTTTCTAGCATGTGAATTTTTTGCGGCTTTTGGCCCTCAAGCTTAATATGCTGCCACTGGTCCGGTTCGTCCAAGTCAGCTCGCATTTGATAACTTAAATCATAATGACCGTCTGAAAAATCAAAACCACCGTGCCAATCGAGCACAAAATCATCGAGCCTGAACATTCCCTTATCACCAATTATATCCAGATCCATCAGTATAACACCGCCGTTAAAGCCAAAATCAAAACTGGACATCTTTCCATCTTTAAAATTAATCGCCCCAGAGCCGCGAATGATGATCCCCGTTTGCTGATCTTTTTCAGCGTAGGTGGTAATATGTTCAATTTCCGTATCAGTACCCAGAAATTCAACGATCGCCCGCATATTATACCAGGCAAGATCACCTACGGCCGCCAGTGGTTCCTTGGCCGGATCAAAGCGAATATTATTGCGGTCATCAAAAGGATAATAAAATGTAGTCCGAAGTAACTTCGGCGGGCCTATTTCTTCTATCATGGTGCGTTTTATTTCATCAGTGCGCGGATTATGACTAAAATGAGTAGCGTCCATGAAGGCCACTTTATTATCACGGGCGGCGTTAATGATATTTGCCAGTGATGCCTCGCTCGCGAATGGTTTTTCGGCGAAAATATGTTTTCCGGCACTCGCCGCAGCAACTGATATTTCTTCCCTTACATTGGTCGGCGTTGCAACATATACCGCATCAATTTCATCAGACGATATAAGCTGCTGCCAGCTCTCAAAAACATGTTCAATATCATACTGCGCTGCAAAGGCGCTCGCACTGCTTTCAAGCCTACTACAAACGGCACTTACCGACATAAGCGGCGTGTTTTTAGCAGCGTCCGCCACAACACCGGCAATAAAGCCGGAGCCTATAATTCCAATTCGTAAAGGTTCCATTTTCTAGTCCTACTTTATTTTATCGCAAATTAATAGCCATTCATCGCATTAGAATTGACTGGACCGGGCAATGTTTTAATGTTTTGCTAGGTTGATATATAACAGGGGCCAGAAAATGCTAAAAAATTATCTCATCGTTGCCTTACGAATTTCAATGCGCAATAAACTATTCAGTTTCATCAATATTGGTGGACTAACCATTGGCCTAACGGCTGCATTTTTAATCATACTCTTTGTGCAAAGTGAAATGGGCTATGATCGCTTGCTGAGTAACAACGATAGAATTTATACAGTTCAGACCCATTTTTCAGCACCGGGCAGAGCACCGAACACCAATGCCAGAACCCCGCGTGAACTTAAAGCCGCAATGGAAAAAGATTTTGCTGACATTGGAAGCTTCACCAGATTTTACGCTGGAAGCGCGCCTGTAAAAATTGCTAACGATCTGTTTGTAGAAAAATCCTATAGAATTGAAGAAACGTTTTTTGACGTCTTTAATTATCCATTCTTGGAAGGAAACGGTGAAACGGCGCTTGATCTTGCCTTCACGGCGGTGGTGAGCAATGTTTTTGCAAATAAACACTTCCCGGGCCAAGCGGCGCTTGGCAAAACGGTAAGCATTGGTGATCAGGATTACGCAATCACCGGCGTGTTAGAAGAGCCAGCTGGAAAAACCCATATGGATTTTGAAATACTGATCTTTAACGGGCCGGGTGCATTAGATGGTGATTTTATCGACTGGACCTCTTCGCGGCTCTATAGTTATTTCATTCTCGCAGATGGTGGTACTATAAATAATATGACCCTTGGCACGGCTGATTTTTTAGACCGCAATGCCTTCTTTGCCCCGGAAAGCTGGCAGGATTATAAACCGAGCGATGTGATGAACCTTTCTTACATGAAGATCGCCGATATCCACCTTTATCAAAATACCAGAAACACTATTGGCCCTAATGGTAGCGCAACACTTGTTTATGGTTTCATTGGCATAGCCGCGCTTATTATGATTATGGCGAGCATTAATTTTATCAATCTTTCCACGGCCGGTGCCAGCGCCCGTGAAAAAGAAATCGCCATGCATAAAGTGGTCGGTGCAAAACGCAGCCAGCTCATTACAAGATATTTATTTGAAGCGCTTACATTGGTAAGTTTCGCCTTTATCCTCTCGCTCGCGCTGACGGCACTACTCGCGCCCATGGTTTTTAACTGGATTGGTTTGGTTGAAATAGAAAATACCCGTATGGGATCAGCGTTTATAATAATTGCCGCGGCTTCAAGCCTTATCACAGGTTTTCTCGCCGGACTTTATCCGGCCTTTCACCTGTCGTCAAAATCACCGGCCAGCGCGTTTTCCGGCGGCCGTTCGCAGTCACCAAGGGTGGCGCGTTTTCGTATCGGCTTGATATTTTTCCAATATACTATTTCGATTATTTTAATGATTGCAGCAGGTCATTTTTATCTACAAACCCGTCTGGCAACAACCATGGATCTAGGGTTTAATGATGAAAATGTCCTCGCCTATTGGGGCGTTGGCGCGGCTGATGAAGCGAGCGATCAACAGGCACTGGCTGAACGCATAAGACAAATTCCGGGCGTATCGTCCGCAACATTGATGGCCCAACTGCCCGGAAATGGATCACAAAATAATGTCAGTCTTATTCCGCTAGGCGCGGATAATGCGCAGGGCCGCACCACGGTCCAGTCAGTGGCCGCAGATGTTAATTTTGATCAGGTGATGGACATGACGCTGATCGCTGGACGTAGTTTTGAGCAGGGCCGCGACATTGACAGAATGATAAGTGATAAACCAAGTGCCGCCTCGATCATAATTAATGAACTGGCGCTGACGGCGCTCGGCTTTGAAAGTGCCACTGATGCGCTTGGTAAAACATACCAGATGCAGGATTATATGAATGGTCCGGTAACGGTTGAAATCATTGGCGTAATGAAAACGGCTCATTTCCAGTCTATCCATAATCAGGCAGGGCCAATGCTGTTTGCAAATGCCAGTAATTTTTTCAGTGCCATGGTCGTCAAGCTTGACCGCTTTGACCAAGGCGTCATTGACCAAATTGATGCCATCTGGCCTACTTATGTGCCGGATGTAGCGGTGTTAAAAACTTACCTCACCGATAGCCTCGCCGATCAATATGCCAATGAGAACAGGCAAACTCAGGTCTTTGGCGGCTTTGCTGCCCTTGCCATTGTTATCGCCTTTTTGGGCATCTTCGGTCTTGCGTCCTTTAATGTGCAGCGCCGCACCAAAGAAGTGGGCATCCGCAAGGTTTTCGGTGCTACCGTTTTTGACATCGTACGGCTTTTTGTCTGGCAATTTTCCAAGCCCGTCATGTGGGCGGTCCTCGCCGCATGGCCGGTCGCCGCGCTACTGATTGATAACTGGCTTCAGAGCTATGCTTACCGCATTGATCTTATGCCGCTTGTGTTTATAAGCGCCGGGGCCAGTGTTCTATTCATCGCATGGGCCACCATCGCCAGCCACGCCACCCGTGTTGCCATCAAAAACCCAATCCTCGCCCTCAGATATGAGTGATAGAGCTACGAATAAGATAGAATAATAGCAATTTGCGCGATCTATGGTAAGATGCTTTAGCAAAAAAATAGGGGATGATGGCGGTTGATTAATTTACTCAGCCAACCGTTAACGAAACTGCTTTAGATATTGATAGCAGGGTTTCGATGCAAAATTTTATTGGACTGGCAATATTTGGAAATGGCGATGCCTTTTCAAATGAAGTACGCCCCCAACAATGTCCGTAAACTTCGCCAGGCGGGCTTAACGGAAGAAAAAATCAGATCGATGTTTATGGCGGATGATTAAGAAGTAACTGACCATAAAAAACACCCTATACAACAGCCCGACTTACTGTTATAACAATAACAGTTAATCACATATTATAGGGACCGATAAATTGTTAAGACAATCTGATAATGACATGCTAACGCGGGTTGGTGAAGGCACGCCGATGGGGGAATTGCTTCGCCGTTTCTGGATGCCGGCACTGCTCGAAGAAGAAATTTCTGAGCCGGACTGTGATCCTGTTCGTGTGCGAATTCTTGGGGAAGATCTGGTGGCGTTTAAGGATACGGACGGTAATATCGGTATTGTTGATGCCTACTGTCCGCACCGCCGGGCCGGAATGTTTTTCGGTCGTAACGAAGAATGCGGCCTTAGATGTGTTTATCATGGCTGGAAATTTGATGTGGACGGAAACTGCGTTGAAATGCCCAGTGAGCCAGCAGAATCCGATTTCAAACATAAGGTAAAGATTAAATCATACCCGGCCGTGGCCAAGGGTGGTGCGGTTTGGATTTATATGGGTCCGCCCGACTTAAAACCGGAAATACCCAATTTTGAATGGGCAGGCCTTCCTGAAAAGCAGCTGGTCGTTACCAAAAGACTACAAGAATGCAATTGGGCGCAGGCGCTAGAGGGCGGGATAGATTCCAGTCATATTTCGTTTCTCCACCGCAATCTTGAGGATTTAAAGCCCAAGCCTGAGAATGATAAAAACAAATCAAGCGCTGACTTCGCCGCCGCAGACCGCCACCCGGTGTTTTTCATTGATGAGACCGATTATGGTCACAGGATAAGCGCGAGAAGAAATGCCGGTGATGATTATTACTGGCGCGTTACCCAATTTTTAGTGCCGTTCCACACTCTAATTCCGCCGCAGATAAAAGAGGGGCGCGATTGCGTAGGCCATAGCTACGCCGGCCATGCCTGGGTGCCTATTGATGATGAAAATGTCTGGACATGGTCTTTTAACTGTAACCCGACCCGCGAATTTAATGAGTGGGAAGAAAACTTCTTTCACCCGCGCACCGGCATGTGGGGGCCAATAGATGATGATTACAAACCGCTGGCCAATAAAGGTAATGAATATCTGATCGATAGAAAAGTGCAAACGGATGATAATTACACCGGCATTCTCGGCATCCCAAACCAAGACGCGGCGGTGCAGGAAAGCATGGGCCTTATTTGTGACCGAACGAGTGAGCGGCTCGGCACCAGCGATAAGGCGATCATCGCCTTTAGAAAACGTCTTCTTAAAATGGCCAAAGACCTTGAAGCCGGTATAGAGCCGCCGGAAGCATCGGCTTCGGAAATTTTCAATATCCGCTCGGCAACTTATTTAGCGGACACGGATAAATCAATTGATGAAGGTTCCGACTGGCTGACAAAAACCCAATAGACTAATTTGATCGCAGGCTGTACTGTAAAATCAAAAAGGTGGAAGTAGCATGGTTGGACTTACCGGTTTTGATTGGGCTGTCGTTGGAATTTATTTTATCATTTTAATTGGTGTCGTCTGGTGGTCTTCGCGCGAACAAAACAGCACGAAGGATTATTTCCTTGCCGGCAGAAACGTTGGCTGGTTCGCCATCGGTGCCTCGCTTTTCGCGTCTAATATCGGCTCAGAACATATTGTCGGCCTTGCCGGATCAGGGGCGTCAACCGGTATGGCCATGGCCCACTGGGAACTCCACGCCTGGATCATGGTAATGCTCGGCTGGGTGTTTGTGCCCTTTTATTACCGTTCCGGTGTTTATACCATGCCGGAATTTCTTGAGCGGCGTTTTAACGCCACCGCGCGGGCTATTCTTTCGGCAATTTCATTACTGGCTTACGTACTGACCAAGGTATCGGTAACCATTTATGCCGGGGCGCTGGTTTTTCAGGTATTGCTGCCTGACACCTTTGGCACACCGGAAAATGCCTTCTGGGTTGGCGCATTTTCAACTGTAATACTGACCGGGGTATATACTATTTTTGGCGGCATGAGGGCGGTACTTTATACCGACGCCATTCAAGCCTTTATCCTGCTTGGCGGGGCAATATTCATTACATTTTTCGGCCTGAGCCAGCTTGGCGGCTTTTCTGAGCTTAAAACGGTTATTGGTGCAGAAGAAGCCAAGTTTGCCCTGTGGCGACCACTTTCCGATCCTGAATTTCCGTGGCTTGGCGTTATGATCGCCTCGCCGATCGTTGGTATTTGGTATTGGTGTACTGACCAATATATCGTCCAACGTACATTGGCGGCACGCGATATGGCAACGGCTCGCCGTGGTGCGCTATTTGGTGGTTTCATGAAAGTTTGGCCGGTGCTTATATTCTTGGTACCCGGAATGATCGGTTACGCCCTTCATCAAAAAGGCATCATCGCTATTCCGACAGATGCAAATGGTGAAATTCTTGGTGATCAGGTATTCCCGGCTATGGTGGCAAATTTGCTACCTTCCGGGCTTCGTGGTCTTGTGGTTGGTGGTTTACTTGCTGCGTTGATGAGTTCGCTTTCATCACTGTTTAATTCTTGCGCATCATTGTTCACTATTGATTTTTATGAAAAACTCAAACCGGACCTGTCCGAAAAAGAATATGTCCGCGTAGGCCGCATGGCGACCGCGGTCGTTGTCATCCTCGGCATGATGTGGATCCCTGTAATGAAAATGGTGGCGAGCGGCGGCCTTTATCAATATCTGCAGAGCGTTCAGGGCTATCTAGCACCGCCGATTACGGCCGTGTTCCTGCTTGGCCTATTCTGGCAACGTATTAACAGCTATGGTGCCGTGTGGGGGCTGGCGTGCGGTTTTGTCATTGGTCTGGCCAAACTTACTATTCAGACATTCTTCGGTGCCGATAAAATATCTGATCCGGCCTGGCTTGCCTATATTGGTGATTATAGCTTCCTTTATGTGTCTGGCTGGCTGTTCCTGATCAGCCTGATCATTATCAGCGGCGTGTCGCTCCTGACGCCACCACCTAGAGCGGAGCAGATAGACGGCCTGACCTACGCCTCCATCCGTGCTGACGGCGGAAAACTACACGAAGATGTCACCTGGTTCGACATCACCCTGACAATTGTCGTGCTTGGACTGGTCGTGGGAATGTACCTGTTCTTCAGCTTTTGGATATAAGGACTTAAACAACCGGCAGAAAAGGTGGTGTGGGAGTGATGAGGCGGATGGTCTATTTTTGAAAATTCGTTGATTCAAAAGAAAAATCTTATGTTAAAGAGATATCGCGGAGATTTATGTGAAAAACTCATAGAGTATCATGATACTAACCGAATATTCCCTAAAGAATTATCTGGGAATATTATTGAAATTACAGCATATTAAATTAACATACAATCAACAGCATTATTAATAAAAACCGATCAAATCACTTTAAATTTCTCACTTATCAAACACCTATTGTTTTTCTTATTTCCTTTAACTAGTAAGATCTTCTGGAAATTGTTTAAAATATTTATAGTATCCTATCATAATTTAAATTGATTAAATTGAACTTTAAGATATAAAAAAGAATTGTGAATAGCTTATTACTCTGAAGACATCAATGTGGTAGTCTCCAGAAAATAGTTAAATTACACCCGGCTACTATTTAAAAGTATTAATGATTACGAATAATATATTAAAATTCATTAAACATTATTTAAGTTGAGTGCTTATAGAAAAAGAGATTTAACGTGAAAAAAATAGCCCTTCAGATTAATGATCTCAATGATATAGTTGTATTATTGTTTGCTTCATGGCGACTGCTTTTGGTAGGGGGCATATTGGGCACAACATTTGCTTTGTATTTGGCAATATCAGAAACCCCTAAATATAGAGCAGTGGCAAAGGCTTTCCCATCTGAACTATTGGAATCTGAAAATTCAAATATTTTAGGAGGGTTAAGCCGGATACCTGGAATAAAAGGTGATAAATTTTCCGGACAGGGAATATCAGAAAAAATTACAATTATGCAATCACGGGATTTTCTATGGCATTTTATTCTGGAACAGGATTTGTTGCATTATATTTATAATGAAAAATGGGATGAACAAAAACAGGAATGGATCAGGCCGGCGCTTTCATTTACAAATAGAGTAAAGCTAAGAATTAGAACTTGGCTATACACCCTTATTGGTGAAGACGTAAAATCGCAGAAATATGTCCGGACCGATGCTTTGGTAATTTTCAACCGTATATTTACCGTTGTCCCCGATCCTGTGGTTGGCATTATTACCGTTACAGTAGAGATGCCAAACCCCGTATTTGCATCAGAACTGGCAAACAAGTTTTTCGACTCGTTAAATAGCTATGTTAGCGAGAAAGATATTACACAGGCTAAATTAAATTTAAATCATCTTGAAAATGAACTGCTGGAAACAAAGCTAACAGATATGCGCAACGTTCTACTTAGCCTGCTTGAGGCCGAAAAGAAGAATGAAATGTTGGCTCAAGTTAAAGAAGATTATGCTTTTCAAGTCGTAGACCCTTCCGTTGTTCCCGATTATAAATCATCACCTAAGCGCGGCTTAATGACAGTACTCGGTGCGATAGCAGGCGTCATTTTACTTGGCTTTTATCAAGTCTTTGTATACTCATTTGGTCCTTGGTATACGATTATCAAAAATCGCACAAAAAATATTAAATCGTAAGTTATTTATGATTTCTATAAATTAAGGGATTTAATTCTTGACAGCTAGACAAATACCTTTCATCGACCTTATGGCACAGCGGAGACATTTAGGTCAAAAAATTGATAACGCCGTAATTTCAGTGATCAATAGCGGTAAATTCGTGATGGGACCAGAAATTGAGAGCCTAGAGCGACAACTTGCCGACTTTTGTGGTGTAAAACATGTGGTTGCCTGTTCAAGCGGGACAGACGCACTTTTGCTGCCGCTAATGGCATGGGGAATTGGCCCCGGTGATGCGGTTCTTATTCCCGCATTTACTTTCGTTGCTACAGCCGAAGTTGTTGCGTTAACCGGAGCAACTCCTATTTTTTGCGATGTTGATGCTACGAGTTACAATATTGATGTGAGCAGTGTGCGCCAAGCCATAGATAAGGCACTTGGTATGGGCTTGAAGCCGAAAGCTATCATGCCGGTCGACCTTTTTGGTCTGCCTGCAGATTTTGATGAAATTATCGGTCTGGCCAATGAAAAAGAGTTGTTGGTTCTTGATGATGCTTGTCAGGGTTTTGGCGGTGTTTATAAAAATAAAAAAATTGGCTCCATCGGCGATGCTGCAGCGACAAGTTTTTTCCCGGCCAAGCCACTCGGTTGTTATGGCGATGGCGGCGCTGCCTTTACAAACGACAGCGAACTATATGAGAAAATGCTCTCCATTCGTGTGCACGGTCAGGGTCAGAACAAATATCATAACGTAAGATTAGGTTTGAATGCGCGCATGGACACAATTCAAGCCGCTATATTAATCGAAAAATTAACTATATTTCCAGATGAATTAAAAGCGCGTGAACAGGTTGCCAGAAAATATAATGAGGCGTTTGACGGTATCGCGATAACACCTTTGGTTCATGAAGATTATGTCTCTTGTTGGGCACAGTATACGCTTTGTGTCTCAGCTAATGAGCGCGCTTCTATTCAAAAAAAGTTAAGTGATTTAAATGTTCCTACGGCTGTTTACTACCCGATACCACTGAATAAACAGCCCGGATATATTCAATATCCGTCTGCCACAGATAGCTTGCCGGTGTGCGAAGATTTATGTGAACGAGTATTTAGTCTTCCGATGCACCCTTATCTGGAAGATGCCGAACAACAAATTATTATTAATGCTGTTGTTTCCACTTTAAAGAGTTAACAATATGGTAAAAGATGCGCCCTATATCCATTGTACCGCAGAAGTAAGTGAGCATGCCAAACTGGCCAACGGTGTAAAAGTCTGGAATTGGACTAAAATTAGAGAAGATGCCGTATTGGGCGAGGATTGCAATATCGGGCAATGTTGCTATATAGATTTTAAAGTTTCCCTTGGCGCGCGCTGCAAAATTCAAAATGGTGTTTCACTTTATCATGGATTAATCATTGCGAATGATGTTTTTATAGGCCCCAATGCAACATTCACCAATGACCTTGTACCAAGAGCACATAACGTAGATTGGAACATCACACCAACCACTATTTTGGACGGCGCAAGTATTGGTGCCAATGCCACAATCATTTGCGGCGTTACGCTGGGTCAGCATTGTATGGTTGCTGCAGGCGCTGTGGTTACCAGAGATGTACCGGATTACGCACTGGTTATGGGTGTGCCGGCGAGAATAATTGATTATGTCAATAAAGATGGTAGCAGACGCCACGTTAAAATTGACGAAGTATAAAGGACTACAATGAACAACGACAAAATAAAAGTGGCAGTAATTGGTGCAGGTTCCATGGGACAAAACCATATTCGTATTTATAGCCAATTGAAAGATGTTGAATTGGTCGGCATTTATGATTTGGATGTAGAAAACGGGGAAAAAATTTCACAGGCATATCAGTGTAAATTCTTCGAAAATATACAAAATATTATTGATGAGGTTGACGCAGTTAGTGTGTGTACGCCTTCCACCACACATTACGAAATTGCCAGCTATTTTATCAAGAACGGCATTCATTGTCTTATTGAAAAACCGCTGGCCACCGATGAGCAAGATGCAAAAAAACTCATTAGTTTATCAAATGCCCATAACGTAAAAATATTAGTGGGTCATGTTGAACAATTTAATCCGGCGATATTACAACTGAAAAATATTTTACAAAATGGCAGCTTCAAAATTAATAATATTAAAGCCAGTCGAGTAGGTATTGGCGGCGCGCGGATTACAGATGTCGGGGTTGTCGATGATATTATGATCCATGATTTGGATATCATACTTTCAATTGTTGACGAGGTTCCCGATACAGTCTCTGCAGCAATGGTCAGAAATAAAACATCGCAATCCGAAGATTTATGCGTAGCAATGATGACATTCCCGTCAGGAATTATTGCGGATATAACGGCAAGCAGAATAACCCATAAGAGAAATAGAATTTTGGAAGTTGATACTGATAAAGGCGTATTTGTGCTGGATTACTTTACTCAGGAATTGGAACTTCATCATCATAGGAAGGATGTGCTGGAACAGGATCCACTTTCAGAGCTTGGTACTTCTGTAATGGATACACGTGTCGAAAAAATATTGCTGCGCCGCGCAGAGCCTCTAACCACTGAATTGGCCCATTTTATTTCGGTTATTAAAGAAGAAGTCCAACCAATCGTTTCCGGTGATCAAGCATTGAAAGCATTAAAAGTGGCATGGATTATTAAAGAAAATTTAAAGTAATAGTATTGAATTAATCAACAAAAACAAATAGTAGCGTCTTATGAAAGATCTGGAATATGGATATTAGAGGAAAAAAATTTACCGTGGTCGGCGGAGCGGGATTAATCGGCTCTCATACAGTTGAAGAATTGCTCAAGGAAGAAGTGGCCGAGGTAACAGTTTTTGACAACTTCACCAGGGGAAGTGAAGAAAATTTGGCGGAAGTAATCAATGACCCACGATTGAATATATATTCGCTAGGGGCGAATATAATGCATACAGATCATCTTGATAAAGCGTTTAAAGGCACGGATGGCGTATTTCATTTTGCCGCATTGTGGTTGCTTCAATGTTACGACTTCCCACGCTCTGCTTTTGATGTAAATATAGCAGGTACATTTAATGTTTTAGAAGCGATTATTAATAACAATGTAAAAAAACTGGTATTTTCATCGTCGGCATCAGTTTATGGTGACGCGGTGCGCGAACCAATGGATGAAGATCACCCCTATAACAACGAAACTTTTTACGGTGCTTCAAAAATTGCCGGTGAACATATGTGTCGTTCGTTATATAAAAGACATAAAGGATCTGATAAGCACTTTGACTATAGTGGCCTGAGATATTTTAATGTTTATGGCCCTCGTCAGGACTATCATGGCGCTTATATTGCGGTAATTATGAAAATTCTTGATCAACTTGAGAACGGAATTTCACCTACAATATATGGTGATGGAAGTCAGGCATATGATTTCGTATATGTTGGCGATTGCGCAAAAGCCAATGTTGCAGCCATGAAAGGTGACACTTCAGACGAATTTTATAATGTTTGCACCGGCCACCGCACAAGTATTAAGGATCTTGCCAATATGCTTATAGAAATGACAGGATCAGATCTTGAGCTCAGTTATCAGGAGGCTGACCAGATGTTCGTGAAAAATCGAATTGGGTCACCGGATAAGGCCAAAGCAGAATTAGATTTCACAGCATTAATGGAGTTAAAAGAAGGTCTGAACAAACTGATTGAATGGCGCTCAAGCCATAAAGAGGAAGTAGACCAGCGTCGCCGTGCAGTAGAAAGTAATTAATAATGGAATTTCGTAAAATACAAATTTCAGAACCAAGCCTCGGTGAAGAAGAATGGCAAGCTGTTAAAGGCCCTATTGAAAGTGGATGGTTAACACAGGGGCCAAAGGTAAAAGCCTTTGAAGAAGCTTTTGCCAAAGAACATAATGTCAAACATGCTGTGGCAACAACAAGCTGCACCACCGCGCTGCATTTGGCTCTCGTTGCTATGGAAGTTGGCCCCGACGATGAAGTCATAGTGCCAGCCTTTACATGGATTGCAACCGCCAACGCCGTGGTCTATTGCGGGGCAACACCAGTCTTTTGTGACATTGATTTGGAAACATTTAACATGTGCCCCAAGGATTTAGCGAGCAAAATCACCTCAAAGACCAAAGTAATAATTCCGGTGCATTTGTTCGGATTATTTGCTGATATGACATCGATTAAAGACATAGCCGGTGATATTCTTATTCTTGAAGATGCGGCCTGCGCTGCGGGTGCAACACTAGACGGTAAATATCCCGGTGAAATCGGCAAGGCCGCTGCTTTTTCCTTTCATCCGCGCAAATCAATTACCACCGGCGAAGGCGGCATGGTCACAACCAATGATGACGCGTTGGCCGAAAAAATGGTTATCCTTAGAAATCACGGAGCGTCCGTTTCTGCAGAAGTGCGTCATCAGGGCGCCAAACCCTATTTGTTACCGGATTTTAATCACCTTGGCTTCAATTACCGTATGTCTGATGTTCAGGCGGCAATCGGATTGGTACAAATAACCAAGCTGCGAAAATTTATTACCGAGCGCCAATATTGGGCCGATTATTATGCGAAAGAATTGGCGGACATTAACTGGCTGCGAACGCCTGCCATCCCGCAAAATTGTTCTCCGGCATATCAGGCCTACGTATGCTTTGTCGATGAAAGTAAATCGCCCATGCCACGAAATGATATTATGGAATATTTGCAGGAAAACGGCATTTACACCCGCCCTGGCACCCACGCCGTTCATATGCTAGGATATTATAAAGATAATTATTCACTAAAAACTGATGATTACCCAAATGCCCGTGACGCCGACCAATTTTCCATGGCCATTCCACTGCACAACAAAATGACCGCAGACGATTATGCTTATGTTGTTGATAAATTAAAAAATATACATCCTTAACAGAACATTGTTACTATGAATCATGCTAGAATAAATAAATTAATGCAGTCTATAATTACTGATCTGGATATAGACCTTAAAGGAATGACAATTCTTACGGAATGTGCTTCAAACTTATTCGCAGTCACGCCGCTCATCGCAGCGCTCGCTGGGGCTGACCGCGTTATTGCAATTGCAAAAGATTCTCAATATGGATTGGCAAACGATAATATTTCTTCATTGAATGCTTGGTCAAAAGATTTAGGTATTGAGGATAAAATTTACGCGACAACCGAGCCAGCCCACTTATTCGCCAAAGATGCCAATATCGTCACTAATTTGAATTTTTTGCGCCCAATTGGTAATCAAATTATTGAAAATTTACCGTCAGATTGTTGTATCCCGTTAATGTGGGAACCCTGGGAGTTCCGCGAGGAAGATCTTGATCTTGAGCTTTGCGACAAACATTCTATACCCGTACTGGGCACCAATGAAACAAATCCAAGACTGGAAATATTCAGATATGTAGGATTACTCGCATTAAAACTACTCTTTGAATTAAATATAGAGGTATTCAGGTCAAAAATCTTGATAGTTGGGGGCAATCCTTTTGCCAAAGAAGCCATTAAAGTGCTCGAGCCGCTGCAAGCAGAAATACATGTAATTGATCCAAATGCCCACGATACGTTGAACAAGCCCGAGCTGCAGGCGCTGGTCGAAAATAGTGAGGCAATTGTTGTACTTGAACATATCAGCAAAGAGCCCGTAATCGGAGGGGAAAATGGTATTCCTATCGAATGGATAAAGGATAATTCACTACCGATTGTTCATATTTGCGGTAACGTGGATGATGAATCTTTAAAGAGCGCCGGAGTTATAAAACACCCGAAAAGAGCTGTCCCACCGGGATATATGACCGTTACAACAGCATATATGGGGCCAAGAGCCATAGTCGATCTACATGCGGCAGGTTTGAAAGTCGGTGAGATTGTTGTAAAGTCGTTACGGAAAGGCGCATCAGTTGAGGAAGCAAAATTAACTGCTGTAAAAAATGGAATAGCCCTTGATTTTTAGAGATAAATTATGCGCATAGCGATATTAGGAAGGTCAGAATTATTGCTGCAGACCGCTCACTATTTGCAGCAAAAAAATCATACAATTGCTTTGGTTGGTACAGCCAGAAGTGAAACACACTATAGGGCTCATGAAGATGATTTTGAGAAATTTTCCACGCAAAATAACATTCCTTTCTTTTGCAGCCAAACGCTGAATAAAGAAGAAATTATTGATAAATTAAAAAGTGTAAATGCAGATATCGCGATTACCCTTAATTGGCCAAACTTAATTGGCTCGGATGCTTGTGCTGCCTTCCCAATGGGTATACTCAACGGTCACGCCGGTGATTTACCTCGTTATAGAGGCAACGCCTGTCCCAATTGGGCAATTATTAATAATGAAGAAAAGATAGCATTATCGATCCATAAAATTGATCCACATAGTCTTGATAGTGGTGATGTAATCTTAAAAAAATATTTCTCATTGGATCAAAATATTTATATAGCTGACATTTATGAATGGCTCGAAGATATAACGCCTCTAGCTTTCTGTGAAGCGCTTGACGGTTTGGAAAACGAGACTTTACAGCCTATCCACCAGTCTAATGATCCGCAAGATTCTCTAAGATGTTACCCGCGCAAACCTGAAGACGGTAAAATCAACTGGTCCGACCATGCTGAAAAGGTCCATGCCTTAATCAGAGCATCATCGCATCCTTTCTCAGGCGCATATACGACACTGGAAAATGAAAAGAAAGTAACCATCTGGCGTGCTGAATTAAAAAATGATGAACCACCATTTTGTGCGGTGCCCGGACAAATAATGTATAGGCATGATGGACATCCGGTAATTGCTTGTGGAAAAGGTGCTCTAAAAGTAACCGAAATTTCTATCAAAGGTATTAAAAACAATAACGACGCCTTACAAATACTCATGAAAAGTGTTCGAAGCAGACTTCACTAATCAACCGAAAAAGAATTTATTAATATGATCTCTCATTCTAGACCGTGGATAAATAAGGAAGACAAAACTAATATTTTGAGTGTGCTGCAGTCTGAGCTATTAATTTCCGGAAAACAGGTGCAATCATTTCGTACTAATCTTCAAAATATTTCCGGGTTTAATGAAATTAGATTGACGTATTCAGGTCAGAGAGCAATTGAACTTGCCCTTTCACATATCGCCGTTAAAACAAATAAACGGGACGTAATATTACCGACGTATGTTTGTTCAGAAGTGTATGAAGCTATTTTATCAATGGGATTTAATCCAGTATTATGTGACGTTGGCACCAACTGGATTATGACAAAAGAAACAGTGCAAAATCATCTAGATCATAACACTGCGGCTATTATCCTCATTTCAGTATTTGGTATTGATGTGGATGCAAATGACTTCAAAGATTTCGATTGCTTCATCATAAATGATTTATGCCAGAACTTCGACGATTTGATAAAAAAACGATCATATTACGGCGACTTTATAACGGTCTCATTTCATCCAACCAAATGTTTAACAGCACTTTCTGGTGGCGCACTTATTTCTTGCATTGCTGGTAAATATCCACTCAAACTAATGGACGAAGGTTGGAATGACGTTATGGGCAGTCTGGTCAACGGGCAACTTGCCCGATACAGTGATTTTCAAAAAAGAAGAAATAAACTTGCTACCCAATATTATAAAAATCTTCCCAAAGAATTATCGGATAAAATTTATAAGCTAAAATCGTCCCACTTCAGATTTCCACTTTGGCTGGAAAAAGGATACGATTTTAAAAAAGCAAAAAAATATTTCGAAACCTACGATATCGCTATCCGTAAGGGTGTAGACGAATTATTACACAAAAAATTTAAAGTAAAAAACCGATCATATAAGAATGCCGAAACCTGTTTTCAAAACACACTATCAATTCCGATTTACCCAAGTTTATCGATGGCATCCTGTAATAAAATTGTTGGTGTAACCAAAAAATATTTTAGAGAATTTTATGGAATATAAAATTACCATCATGACAGATAAAGATGAAAAGGATATTGATCAATTCCTCAACAATATCACGAACGCATCGCTGTATCATACGACAAAATACAAGGCGCTGCTGGTTGGCGTATTGAGTTCAGCAAATTCAAAATATATAGTAGCCAGAGACAGTTCAGGAAATGTTTGCGGGCTTTTACCTTGTTTTATTAAAAAATCTATGGATCAGGGTAGTATTATGAATTCGTTACCCTACTACGGTAGCCACGGTGATCTTATTACCTCTCCTGAATTAAATCCTGAACAACTGTTATGTTGCCGACAACAAATAATGAAACTATTCTTGCAAATTTGCCATGAAGAAAATATCAGAACTGCTACCATAATTACAACCGGACTTTCCAACACCAATGATTTTCTTGAAAGTTATTTTGAACTCAATAATATTGAATTCATTACAGTTAGAAGAGTTGGCCAAATAACGACTTTGCCCGACACATCTGATGAATTTGATGATGGTGAGGCTATCATGAATATGTGTCACCAAAAATCTCGAAATATGATCCGCAAGGGATATAAATCTAACTATGAAATTGAAATTGATAACAGTCCCGCATCGTTCCAAACTTTACTACAGCTTCATACTGAAAGTATGCTTCTTATAGGGGGGATCCCAAAGCAAAATTGTTTCTTTGATTTTATACTTAATAATTATAAACCTAATATAGATTATAACATTTACACTGCCAAATCTGACGGTGAAATTGTAGCGTCACTTTTATTGCTCTATTTCAAAAATACTGTAGAATATTTTGTACCAGCGACACGCTCAGATCATAAAAAAAACCAACCTATGTCTGCCGTGATCCATACAGCTTTAACCGAGGCCATGCGCAATAACTATAAAAAGTGGAGCTGGGGAGGAACGCCGGTAGGACATAAAAACTTGCATCGGTTCAAAAGCAGGTTTGGTGCAGATGATCATTTTTATTGTTCTTACACGCTGGTATTTGATAATTCGATAAAAAATGAGACCTCCGAGACGTTACTAAAATCATTTCCCGATTTTTACAGTTACCCATTTCATGAACTCAACGGGAAAAAGAAAAATGATATTTGATACATCCAAAATTTATTATTTTGTGGGGGGTGGCATGGAAAAAGTGACACAGGCTCTGATTGATGGGGGACATTCTATAGAAAAGGTTTTTTACAAACCAACTTCTGGAAGCTCAAAAAGTGATGCCAGTCTGAATATAGCCAATATATATAATATTCCAATTCAAGCCATAAACCATCGTTCCGAATTAATCGCATTGGGTACTGAACTTAAAGGAAAATTCTGTTTTTCTGCTGGCTTTTCATTTCTTTTTCCAAAGGAATTTTTAAACGCCACAGGCCTTTGCGTTAACATTCATGGCGCAATTTTACCAGATTACCCCGGGGCCAGAACACTGAATTGGGTTTTAGAAAATGGCGAGACACAAAGTGGTATAACAATACATATCATTGATGAAGGCATCGACACAGGGGATATCATATTACAGGAAACTTTCCCAATATCGGTATTTGATACGCCAAGAAGTCTCGCAGCCAAAACTCAGGCGCTAGAACCCGCGTTAGTGCTCAAAGCGCTGGCGCTTCTAAATTCCGGAGAAGCACAACCCATTAAGCAGGAAAATATAAACTTTAATGACAGACGACTTGAAAACAGAACGCCGAAACACTCGCAGCTGGATATTGATTACTCTCTCTCCGAGCTTTACAATCAAATTCGGGCTGCCGATCCCGAAAACTATCCTTCCTATTTTTATATTAATGGGCAAAAAATCTTGTTAAAAATATCGCGGGAAAACAAATCCGAGAATGAGCCCTTTTCAGATCTAATGATTTAATGATTATATATAAATGTAGCTAAGTTCATCCAGCTTTGTTATGAATAGCCGACTAATTGGTTAAACAATTATTTAATCCAGTCGGGAGAAAGTGTTGCCTGCAATAAATACGGAATCGAAAAAATATGCCTAAACAAATTTGCGTACGTTGTCTTTATGATAGCGACTTCCCGTTAATTGAATTTGATAGTGAAGGCGTTTGTAATTATTGTCATGAATATGATCAAATGTGCGAAGAGTATCCGGCTGGCGAAGAGGGACAGAAACGCCTGGAAAAACTGGCTGCCGAGATTAAAAAGGCCGGACGCAAAAAACCTTACGATGTGATTATTGGTGTAAGCGGTGGCTGCGATTCATCATACCTGTTACATCAAGCGATTGGACTGGGCCTGCGCCCTTTAGCTGTCCATTTCGATAATACATGGAACAGCACCATTGCAACACAGAACATCCGTAAAATGACTGAGGCGTTAAACATCGACCTTCATACGGTTGTTGCCGACAACAAAGAATATGATGATATTTACAGAGCCTTTATTAAAGCCGGCGTTGCCGATATCGATGGCCCGACAGATATAGCCCTTGCGGCAGTTATGTACAAAACAGCTGCAAAATTTGGTATTAAATATAGCTTTAACGGCCATTCTTTCAGAACAGAGGGTATATCCCCGCTGGGATGGATATATATGGATGGGAAATATGTTATTGACGTCCATAAAAAATTTGGCACCATACCGCTAAAAACTTACCCAAATATGACACTGCTCAAGCAATTAAAGTGGATGATATTTAATGGTGTAAAGCAAATTCGACCGCTATATTACACTGATTATATAAAAGAAGACGTAAAAAAACTGCTTACAGAGAAATATGATTGGGAGTGGTATGGTGGACACCATCTAGACAATAGATTCACCGCCTTTTGCCATCTCTATTTTATACAAAAACGCTTTGATATCGACATGCGTATCATCGCCCATAGTGCTTTGGTCCGAAGTGGGCAATTAAGCCGGGAAGAGGCTGAGGCGGAGTTGGCAATAATGCCGTACGAATCCCCCGAAGCTCTTGAAATTGTTGAGCTGGTAAAAAAACGACTTGGCTATAGTGATAATGAATTCCAATCGCTTATGAAGGCACCAAGAAAAAGTTACAAGGACTACAAGAGTTATAAAAAGACTTTTGTACGCATTAAGCCACTTTTGTGGCTTATGTATAAATTGCAACTTGCGCCGAAGACTTTTTATACCAAGTACACGCGAAAAGATGTTTAGTCGAAGTGTCGCTGGATAACCAAAGGAAAAAACCTATCGTGTCAGAAATTACCATAGTTGATTATGGCGTTGGGAACCTTGGTTCAATCCAGAATATGCTAAGAAAAATTGATGCAAAATTTATTGTGTCTTCGTCTCCTCGTGATCTTGAGCGGGCCGAAAAAATTCTACTGCCTGGCGTCGGGGCTTTTGATAGCGCAATGGATACACTTCACAAAAAACATTTTTTTGATATATTAAATGAAAAAGTACTGATACAAAAAGTTCCGCTACTGGGCATTTGTCTGGGAATGCAGCTTCTTACCGAGGGTAGCGAAGAAGGCAAACAGAAGGGTTTCGGCTGGATAAAAGGCGGCGCAAAAAAGTTTGATATGAAGAATTATGACCGTGAACTAAAGGTTCCCCACATGGGTTGGAATTACATTGAGCCGACAAACCCAAGCCCCCTGATTGCGGAAATGGATGATAGTTATCGCTTTTATTTCGTCCATTCTTACTTTGTTGAATGCGCCGATCAGAAAAATGTGATCGCCAAAGCAACCCACGGTCCAAAATTTGACGCCATTATTATGAAAGATAATGTATTCGGAGCACAGTTTCATCCTGAAAAAAGCCATAAGTTTGGAATGAAGCTGCTGTCTAATTTTGCAAATAATATATAGGAAAGGTTAAATATGTCTGCTCTAAGACGACGTGTCATGCCTTGCCTGCTCCTGGACGGTGAAGGCTTGGTCAAAACTGTAAATTTTAAGTCAGCTACGTATATTGGAGATCCAATAAATGCAATACGCATCTTCAACGAGCTGGAAGTTGATGAACTTATTCTGCTGGATATTATGGCTTCCGATAAAGATATGCGGCCAGACTTTGAAATAATCAATAAAGTGGCCAGCGAATGTTTTATGCCGCTCACTTACGGCGGCGGCATAAAATCAGTTGGGGATGCTGATAATTTATTTAGAATTGGTATTGAAAAAATATCCTTGAACAGTGCCCTTTTCGAGCAAGCTGAACTACTGCCGCAAATTTCACAAAAATATGGCAGTCAAGCCGTCGTGGCCTCAATCGATGTCCTAAAAAATATGTTTGGAAAATATCATGTTTATAGAGAACGCGGGCGCAAAAAAACAAATGAAAGCCCGCTCAATTGGGCATTAAAACTTCAGGAATTGGGCGCGGGTGAAATATTGCTCACCTCAATAAATCATGAAGGAACATGGGATGGTTTTGACCTTAAATTAATTGAAGAGCTTGCTTCAGCACTCTCAATTCCGGTTATAGCAAATGGCGGTGCAGGAAACGCTGAAGATTTAAGGTCAGCGCTTAAACAGGGAAATGCTTCAGCGGTAACAGCAGGAAGCATGTTCGTTTTTCAGAAAAAAGGAATGGGCGTTTTAATTAATTACCCACCTCAAAATATTATCGAGCAAATCATTGCAAAATAATGCAATATTAAAATGAATAAAGTATAGAAGGTTTTATATGTGCGGCATCTGTGGCTTTGTTGATTTAAATAACGAATTAGGCGAGCCTGAAGAGATATTGGAAAATATGACGGGCCAAATAGTTCACCGTGGCCCTGATGATTTCGGCCATTGGTTGTCGCCTGACAAAAAGGTCGGATTAGGCCACCGCCGATTATCGATACATGATCTATCGTCATCAGGCCATCAGCCAATGACTTCCCATTGCAAGAGATATGTTATGATCTTTAATGGTGAAATTTATAATTTTAAAAAATTAAAAGACATATTGATTGAAAAAGGTCATGTTTTTATCGGTCAATCCGATACAGAAGTATTAGTTCAATTAATTGCGGAATTTGGCTTAGAGCAATCAATAAAGCAAACAGAGGGCATGTTTGCCCTGGCATTATATGATAACGAGGACAAAAGCTTAAGTTTCGTCCGTGACCGTATGGGGGAAAAGCCTCTCTATGTGGGGACGTGCGGCTCAAACATTGTTTTCGGTTCAGAATTAAAAGTTTTTAAGGCGATGCCGAACTGGCAGGCTAAAATATCAAGCGATGCAGTTTCGCGCTTTTTTGATTATGGCTATATCCCGGGACCGCTTTCTATTTATCAGGACATACTGAAAATTTCGCCTGGATCCATTTTAACCTTGAACACCAGCGAAATGATTCCGGTTAATCAGTGGTGCGAGAAAAAATATTGGTCGTTAGAAGAGCTGGTCGATACAAAAAACACCACGCCAATACCGCAATCACTGCCCGAAGCAACAGAAAAGTTTGAAGCGTTATTAAAAAATGCCGTTCAAGATCAATTGGTGGCAGATGTGCCGGTTGGTATTTTTCTGTCTGGCGGAATAGATTCGTCAGCCGTCGTAGCAATGGCGCAGGCTTGCTCGAAAGACAGCGTAAAAACTTTCAGCATCGGCTTTGACGAAAAGGAGTTTGACGAAATACCCTTTGCCAATGAAGTCGCCACAACACTTGATACAGACCATACCGAGCTTTATTGTTCCTCAAAAACGGTCAAAGAATCTATTGAAAAAATTATAAAGCATTATGATGAGCCCTTCTCGGACGCCTCCCAATTGCCGACGATGCTGTTATGCGAACTTACCCGAAAACATGTGACCGTTTGCTTGTCGGGGGATGGAGGAGATGAGCTTTTTTATGGCTATTCGCGTTATTTTAGAACAAACAAAAATCACCAGAAGGTGAAATCCATTCCGTCGCCAGTACGTTTTGCAATCAAAATCATATCAAGTATATTTAATCCCCGACTTCTCAAATCAGCGAGGTTTCAGAAGCTGGGCTTATTATTCGAGCGAATAAATCATTTAAATTCTCCCTGGTCATTTTATAGAAGCTTTATTTCCCGCGGCGGGCTTAGCCAATGTCTCGTCGTTAACAAAAGCAAAGGGGAATTCCTTTTTTCAAGGCCGGAAACTGAACTGGAGTTTGATCATATCATGCGCTTCAGCGATACGAAGCAATATCTGACGGATGATATATTGGTCAAGGTCGACAGAGCAAGTATGGCCTCTAGCCTCGAAGTGCGGGTGCCTTTGTTAAATCACAAAATTGTTGAATTCGCCTGGTCATTGCCCAATGAATTACTGCAGAGTAACGAGAAAGGTAAATTACCGCTTCGCGCATTGCTGAATAAATATTTACCTAACATTGACTTTGACCGTCCCAAGAAAGGATTTGCCGTTCCGCTTGATAAATGGTTGCGCAATGATTTAAAAGACTGGGCTTATGGCCTTCTTTTTGATAATACAGTTTTATTTAAAGATATATTACATGTTGATGTACTCGCTACCATTTGGGAACAACATCAAAACAACAAAAAAGATTATTCATGCGAGCTATGGGATGCTATTATTTTCATTCTATGGTTAAAGAATGAAAATTCTTTAACTTAACTTTCTACTGAGTAAAAATTTAAATAGATTGAATTTAATGACCGAGCAAACTTGTAAACGATGTATATATACCAGCGACTTTCCTCTCATTACCTTTGATGAGGAAGGCGTGTGTAATTATTGTCATGATCATGACGATATGTGTAAAGAATATCCCACAGGCGAAGAAGGCCAAAAACGGTTAGAAAAATTAGCCGAAGATGTCATTAAAGCCGGCAAAGGCAAACCTTATGATGTGATTATAGGAGTGAGCGGGGGATGCGATTCATCCTTTATGATGCATCAGGCGATCGAGCTTGGCCTTCGGCCTTTGGCGGTTCATTTTGACAATACCTGGAACAGTACTATCGCCACACAAAATATCCGGAAAATGACAGAACAACTCGATATAGATTTATATACAATTGTTGCTGATAATAAAGAATATGATGATATATATAAAGCCTTCATTAAAGCAGGCGTGCCCGATATTGAAGCCCCGACAGACATTGCCTTTGCCGCAGTAATGTATAAAGCGGCGGCTAAATTTGGTGTAAAATACAGCTTTAACGGCCATTCATTCAGAACCGAAGGCGTGTCTCCGCTCGGTTGGCTTTATATGGACGGCAAATATATCGCCGATGTCCATAAGAAATACGGCAAAATTCCTATGAAGACATATCCAAACATGACAATTCTAAAGCAATTCAAGTGGATGATTTTTAATGGTGTCAAACAAATTCGCCCCATTTATTACACCAATTACATCAAAGAAGACGTCAAAAAAATGCTCATAGATAAATATGATTGGGAGTGGTACGGAGGCCATCATCTGGATAACCGCTTCACCGCCTTCTATCACAGATACTTTATGCCCAAAAGATTTGGTATAGATATGAGAATTATAGAACAAAGCGCACTGGTACGGTGCGGGCAGCTAACGAGGGAAGAAGCTGCTACAGAAATGGCAAAAGTACCCTATGAAGACCCTGTGGCAATAGAAATTATGGAATTGGTTAAAAAACGCCTTGGCTATAGTGATAATGAATTCATTTCATTAATGGAAGCTCCCAAAAGAAATTACCGCGAATTTAAGAATTACAGGAAACTTTTTATACGCCTAAAACCGCTGTTATGGCTCATGTATAAATTAGAGCTCGCACCGAAAAGCTTTTATACTAAATATACCCGTAAGGACGATTAGCATGCGGGTTGCGCTCATCAATAATATGAATAATTGCTTTTTCGCAATTGCCAGGCATCTACGGGACCGCGGTATAGATGCCCATTTATTTGTTCAAAAAGATATACCGGAACATTTCCATCCCAGTGCCGACACATTTGATGATAGTTATAAAAACTATACCCACTATTATGAATGGTCAGGAATCGATGATCTGAAAGAAACGTATATTGATACCATTAGAAAAGATATGGAAGGATATGATTTCTTAATTGGCTGCGGAGATGTTCCTGCATTCATGAGAATGGCCGGATTAAAACTGGATTTATTTATCCCATATGGTGCAGATATGTTTTATTTGCCATTTTTCCAATTTACTCACCCAAAACGCATACTGAAAATATTAAAACTCATGAAATACCAGAAACAGGGAATTAATGACACTGATGCACTTTGGTTTGAACCAAGCCATAACCTTGAATTTTACTCAAAAAAAATAGGTTATGATAGAAAAATTATATCTTCTACTATTCCAATTATATATCATAAGAAAGACGTAGATTTAACCACTGCCACACAAAGTGAAAAAAAACTTATACATCAATTTAAGAATATTAGAGAAAATAACGAGATTGTTATTTTCCACCATTCCCGCCATTGTTGGCGCGATACAAGAGAATTTATTTCATTAAAAGCAAATAATCTCTTATTTGAAGGTCTAAGGGAATTTATTGATGAGTATGATGATATTAAAGTTAAAGTAATTACCTTTGAATATGGACCTGACGTTGATGATAGCAAAACACTTATTGAAAAATTGGGTCTGGAAAAAAATGTTTCGTGGTTTCCCAAGATAAGCAGAAAAATACTGTTACAGGGAATTCAGCTTTCGGATATCGGTGTCGCCGAGTTATATCACAGCTTTCTGACCTATGGTGCCATTGGCGAATTTATGGCTTGTGAGGTACCCGTCTTTGCAAAACGCGATGATCATTTATACAATGATCAATATCCGGATCTATATCCCATTTATCATGCCGACACAGTTAGCGAAATTAAAGAGGCCTTAATTGAATATATTAAAAATAAATCCGTATCACACAAAAATTCAGTTGGTCATAAAGGGTATTTGTGGTTTCAGAAACATATGATAGACACACCGGTAAATAAGCTGATTCAATTAATCGAACATAAGAATAAGGATAAATAATGAGATTTGGTTTTGGGAAAAATTGGAAAAAATTAGTCTCTATACTGGATGAAGACAGAATAGTGGAAGCAGAAAGTTCCATTAAGTCAATGTTGTCTTGTGAAAATTTAAAAGACAAATCATTCATAGATATTGGTTCAGGTAGTGGCCTGTTCTCACTGGTTGCCGCCCGGTTAGGCGCAAAAGTAAACTCTTTTGATTATGACATCAATTCAGTGGAATGTACCGCCTACCTGAAAAATAAATATAATTTCAATGATGATATCTGGAAAGTTGAACAGGGAGATGTACTGGATAAAGAGTATCTAAGCAAATATGACAAGCATAATATTGTTTATAGCTGGGGTGTTCTGCATCACACCGGAGAAATGTGGGATGCTATTGAAAATGCGTCTGACCTCGTAAAGGAAGATGGCTTGCTCTTTATTGCAATATATAACGATCAAGGATGGAAATCCACTGTTTGGACTTGGATAAAAAGAACATATAACTTTTTGCCTTGGCCGCTAAATAGTGTTTTTTCTCTTTTATTGTTTATCACTGTGTTTACAATAGGGTTTTTGAAATATTTAATATTACTTAAGCCGATGACTTATATAAGGCCTTATTTTAATTATAAAAAAAAGCGTGGAATGAATCCCTTTATTGACTGGACCGACTGGGTAGGGGGATATCCGTTTGAAGTCGCAACTCCGGATGAAATTATAGAATTTCTTGGAAAAAGAAAATTTTCGCTAATAAAAAGTGTTACTATTTCGAGTTTAGGATGTAATGAGTTTGTATTTAACAAAAACAAGTCCTGACATGAATTAGAATATATTTAAATTATGAAGAAAAACCCGTGAATAAAAAACTGAAATCGTCTTCTGTTGGTTATCGTTTAAAGTTTCTGGCCAAGGATGCCTTCTTTTACGGAGGATTGGCTGCGCTGGGGCGATTTTCTTCTATTCTTACTTTTCCTTTTTTAACCAGACTACTCAGTAAAGAAACATTCGGCGTACTCGATTTATTTTTAGTGGTCGAAATGCTCTTTGTATTTTTATCGATAATGGGACAGGATTCAGCCCTTGCGCGTTATTTTTATGACGATGAGGACATAAATGCTAGAAAGGCGATCTGCACATCTTCCCTGTTAGTGCAATTAACGCTCGGTTTATTCGTGATTGGCGGATTATTATATTTTCGCAGCGAGATAATGGCAATTTATGGCGTACCACCCATATACGAGCCACTGATGTGGATATTGGCGTTAAAAATATTCCTCACCATACCACTGAATTATTCCATTAATTTGATGAAGTGGAGCTACGAGCGCAACGGGTTTGCCTACCTGACATTGGGATCATCAACCTGCATCATTTTTGCCGCACTTATCGGTGCATACTTTTTTGAAAATCCGCTCATGAGCATATTGGTGTTACAATGCTGTGCATTGCTTTTATTTGCCGTTTTTGGGTTATTCTTATGCAGAGGCTGGTTCGGACGCATCGCCACAGCGCCAATCATTCGCGCCCTATTCACATTTGGCATCCCCTACGGGATAATATCCTTATCTGCAAATCTAGTGCCTTCCGTAGACCGCAGTATGATTTCACAAAGCCTGGGTATTGAGGCCATAGCAATTTATGCCGTGGCAAACAGAGTGGCCAATTTATTCAGGGTTGGCACGACCGCTTTTCAAACCGCCTGGGGACCATTTTATATGTCAACCTATAAGACCGATGATGCGCAGGACTCATTTGATCTTATTTTGCGAAGCTACTGTGTGTTTGGTGCGGTCCTATTTATTATTTTCAGCGCGTGTGCAAACTGGTTTGTTCCCCTGCTTGCTGGCGAGCAATATAGTGAAGCGGCTGGATTATCAATATTTTTGGCCTACGGCATAATAATTCAAGGCGCAGGCTGGATTACTGGCATTGGATCATTTATCGCAAAAAAACCCGTTTATGACTTAAGCAGTTATCTGGTTCAGCTCATCACGACATTTATCGGGATATATTTATTATTACCAATATACGGGCTGATGGGGGCGGCTATAAGTATTGTTCTAGGATATCTTTCACAGGCCATTTCCATGACTGCATTGGGCTATTATAGCTATTCATTAAGATTTTCACTGGTACGGCCCTTTTTAGCAATGCTGTTAGGGCTTTTATTTACATTAGGCCAAAGTCTGGTAATAGATATATTTAATTCATTTTTGTTCTATCTTTTTATGTTCATATCGATTATTTTCATTTTGTTTATAGGTAGTAGCGCTCAAGAGAGAAAATATTTACTGGCTCGGCTTAGGTCCTAAAATTTACAAACCATTAACTATATAATATTAGCATATCATCAGTAAAAAATCATGAGAGATCTGGATGAATTATTTAAATACATTGCTTGCAGAAAATCATTATTTGGCGATCATTAGTGCAGCAGTTTTAGGACTGTTTGTTAACCTCGCAATATCTTTTGGCGGTCAGACATGGGCACGACTTAGTTCACAAAGATATTCGGCGTTTCTTTTACCACCGGCAGGATTGATTATAACATGGACTATTTCCTCTAACCTCGCTCTTTCGCTCGGAATGATCGGTGCTTTATCCATTGTTCGTTTCAGAACGCCTATTAAAAATCCATTTGAGCTAGTCATTTTCTTCTGTTATCTCATTATTGGCATTTCCGTTGGGGTTTCTCCGCAATATGGAATTAGTTTGGCAATTTTAGCTGCGGTCACTCCTTCTACTATGAATATTTTAGATTTTTTCCTGAATTTAATTGGCGGCAAAGCGTCTTCGAAAATGGAATTTTCTGAAAGTCCTGTGCAATTACTGTTACAAATAATTTCCTCTAAATTTGAAATCCCATCTGAAATACCGATGGATAAAATTTCCAGCGTTTCAAGTCATATTGATGAAGATAAGCAGGATGAAACTATCGATATTATAATCCAATTTAAAACCATGGAAGAGGCCCTTACATGTCTCAAAATAATCAAGTCCGAAAACAGAGTTCTTCAAAGTTCCATTCAGGTTTTGGGGCATTAGTTCTTTTTATATATTTACTCAGCTCGAACTTGCTATTAGCTGAGGAGGACTTTCTTGATCCTAGCTGTGTGCCAGTCTCTTTTTCTTCTATGGGAACAGAGAGGCTAAGGGATTCTGCGTTTCCTGACGAAATTTCCATTTCTTTATCACGTTCAAAATCTAAAAAATGGCGGGTAAATCTTTTCAAAGCATTCGTGCATCGCTCTGCAAATATTGCCCCGGAATATAAAAAGAAATTTAAAGCGAAGATTAATTGGATTGATGAGAATAAAAAATGTTCAGATACTGCAAAAATTCGCATTACCGGCGATTGGAAAGATCATATTGCGCAAAATTCATCTGGAAATTTTTACAGCTCGCTCGCTGTGAATTTAAAAGATGAGAATATTAACAACGTCGTAAAATTCAAACTATTACTGCCCGAGACCCGCAATGCTGACAATGAAATCCTCTCGACGATTATCTTTAGAGAATTTGACTTCATTGCGCCCGAGACCCGTTTTATAAATGTAAAAATGGAAGATTCTGAGGATTTATACCTTTATCAGGAAGTGCCTGCCAAGGAAATGATAGAAGCATTTCTGCAGCGTGAATCAATAATGGTAGAAGGGGATGATCGTAGAATTTGGGATATGGTGCCATTTCAGGATAGTAATGCCACCGTGGACGGCGAATGGATTGAATCGAAGAGCTTTGCGCTTCCTGAAAATGGCTCATGGGCAGATAATCCAATTTCCAGATCAATCACCCTTGACGCATTGACGCTTATAAACAAGCTTTTCTTTAATTATCTTATCGATGGACACAGACAAGAACTCATTACAATCGAAGCACTTAAAGCAAGCAATCAATTGATTGAACGCGAAAGTTTGTTTTTTCTTCTTTCAAAATTGATGTCTGGCTCTCACGGATTGCTACCGATAAACCGCAAATTTTATTACGACCCGTTATATCAAAAACTGGTGCCTATTTATTATGATGGGGATATAGAAATTGACAAAGCTTTATCGACCTCAGCTGAAAATTTCGCCAGTTCACTTCCCGCACACTATTTCCCTACTCAGGACATCCAAAATGCCATCAACAATTTTTCAAATTCGGCTTTTCTCGATGTTGTATTTGATAAATACAAAAAACGCGGTGGAAATTTTCCCCGCTCAAAGATCGAAAATGCGTTTAATCACTATGTTGATATATTAACGGTGATGCAGAATAACGCATCGCCAGAAAATGAATTTGAAAAAGACGGCTTTAGCGCTGAAATAAATCTTGTTGAATATTTATCCGACAGAACAAAAGGGACCTTCGAGTTTACAGGATTTGATATTTCAAAAAACCAATATAGTCATTGCAAAATTTCGTTAAGTAATTCCAACTTAAACACGCAATGCTCCCATTTGCAGGGCAAAGATATTTCCGAAGTATTTAAAAAACCTACCAGTGAAGACGGTGAAGCAATTCCTTCAATTGGAAATTTTTCCATCTCAAGCGATGGAAATCTTATTCTGGACAATGGAATTCGCAATATCGCGTACACTTCAGATATTGAAACAAGCATGGAATTAAATGTCCCGGCGGGGCAAACACACTTTCTCAGCTTCTCTGGCGAACAAACTCCCCTGCCCCTGGAAATCAACATCGTTTCTGAAGAAGAAAACGGGCAAGTCGGTCGCGTCGTTGTTACAGGAGACGTGCCTGATGGTGCTACATTTAATTTTGAGGGACAAAGTACAATCATTCCCACCGAGATACGCTATAACCGCTCTCTGGTGACCGGATGCCTGTCGTTCTTTGACGGCGAGCTTTCGAATTTAAATGTGCACGTCAATAATGCTGCCTGCGAAGATGGCGTAAATTTGGTCAGGGTTAATGGAACCGTTAATTTGCTAGATATCAAAAATATCGGCGCTGACGCGATAGATTCGGATTATTCCGACTTAACCTTTAAAAATGTTATTGTATCATCTGCTCACAATGACTGTATTGATCTGTCGAGCGGAACTTACAGAATTGAAAGTTTTGTTGCCGAGCGATGCCAGGATAAAGCGATTTCAGTAGGTGAGGAAGCGAATGCTTACTTTAACCTTGTTGATATTAAAAATTCTCAACTCGGTGCTGTTGCCAAGGATGGTGGTTACCTGAATGTGAGCGACGGTACCATAGATACTTATGGGAATTGTTTTGAAAGCTACAGAAAAAAACAAGAATATAATGGTGGTGCAGTTATCACTTCGCAAGCCTTATTAAATTCATGTGGCTTGAAAATATTTGCGCAAAAGGGGTCAACCATTGAAGCCTACTGACGTTAGTAGTGCCTTTGAAACTCGCCTGGAAACAAAGTGGGCAGTGGAAAAAGCGAAGCTGCCCTATATTTATACCTTATTAAAAGAAAATGGATTTACGCCGCTATATGAGCCGCGAAAAATTTATTCCGTATATTATGATTACTTACGATTTAATTTATATTGGCTCGGCGAAGAAGGTATCGTACCGCGGCAAAAATATCGTGTCAGGTGGTACCATAAACTTGACGGTTTTAAATCTTCCGCTCGTCATGAAATGAAGGTAACGGGTATGACGGGCCGGCAAAAAGCATCAGCCGATTTTCACGATTTATCCTTAGCCGCGTTGGACTCGCGACTGACTGCAATGATTAATCAGGCACGTGTAAAACGGTTATGCCCTGTCACACTGGTAAATTATACCCGCAAATATTTTGGAGACGGTAACGGCAGACGAATGACACTTGATATGGATATCCAGTATTCAAGAGTTAAATCTTTTGATCGTGATAGATTAAATATTTCAAATACTGTTCAGGATGATACACATGTGATGGAGCTCAAGTCAGCAATGACACTTGATGCACTGAAAATTTCGGAAGACATCGCCCTTACAAAGAGCCGCTTTTCCAAATATGGCCGATCGATTAATTTCACCAAACTAATTCTTTCGGCAGAATAAGTTATTATAGATAATTGTGGAAGTTTGATATATCTATCACTAATATTAGATTTTTAGATCCTAATTTGAAGCACATTTATATTGAACTTGTTGAAAAAATTAAACTAGAGTACCAGCGTAATCATTAATCAAAAGGAGCGATTTTATGGATGAATTAAGTGCGGGATTAATGAACGCGGAAACATTAAACACCCCGGAATTGCTAATAAATTTACTAGTCTGTATTGTAGCATCTTTCATTCTTAGAGCTGTTTACGTTCGAAAATCTATTTCTTTATCCGGAAAATTTCATATTGGTATAGTAATTCCGCTGCTCGCCATTGTGGTGTTTTTAGTGATTACAATCGTTAAATCATCTTTAGCATTATCGCTCGGCCTTGTGGGCGCACTTTCGATCGTCCGCTTTAGAACGCCTATTAAGGAACCCGAAGAACTGGTTTATTTATTCATCGCTATCTCATTGGGACTTGGCTACGGAGCAAATCAAACATTCATCACGTCACTGGTTTTTGTAATCCTTATGATCTTAATTCTGTTTTGGCTATCGCGAAAGTCCAATACCTTTGAAACTGATTATAATATGCTGGTAGACTTTACCAACACGGAGGTGCCCATTTCTCAAATTCTTGATAGTGTTAAAGAACATGCGATTTCCATGGACATTAAAAACTATAATTTCGGCGGCGAGGACACTTCGGTTTTTCTGGCGGTAAATTTTGACAATTGTGAAGCCATGGAAAACCTCTCAACGAAATTAAAAGAATTGCACCCAAAAATTTCCTGCAGTTTTTATCATGGGCGTCAATTGCAATAATAATGAAAGTTATAAGTGATGCGTTATCAACAGAAGGCAGGTCGTTTTGTTCTATATGGCGGATTAGCTCTCTTTTTTATAGCAAACTGTGCATACTTTTTTCTAAATGAGAAAAACGCCTATTACTTTAAAGCCCAGTCGATTAATTATTTCGTTAATTCGCTTTATTTAAGTGGTGTTTCAGGAATATTCCCCACATTCAGACCCTCTTTACTGACTAAATTACCTAAAGTAATTTTTGAAGGACGCTTTCCTGCGATTAAAGATAAATTGCAAATCGATATAAAATTTCGCCACCTGAAATCTATTGGTAAAGAACGTGAAGCCGCTATCACAAAAGGAGTTTTGCGCCAACATGAATTTTATCCTGCAAAAATAACTATCAACGATCAGGAACATTCGGCAGATATAAGGCTGAAGGGTGATCTTGGCGCTCATTGGATACCGCCAACAAAATGGAGCTACCGCGTTCGCTTGAAGGATGATGCGTCATTTAAAGGAATCACCACTTTTTCAATCCAACGCCCGTCCACCAGACAGTTCCCACATGATCACCTTTTTCAGTATTTAATGAGAAAGGTTGGTAATTTGGCGCCCCGGCACGAATTTGTCCGGACGGTCATGAACGGTGAAAATTGGGGAATAATGAATATAGAAGAAAATGCATCCAAGGATTTCCTCGAAGCGATGGGTCGCAAAGAGGGTCCTATTGTTAAATTCGGCACTCAGGACGGTTGGTATTATAATTCTGCCAATACCAGACTATTAAACGTTCCAACCTCGGAGGCAACAAATTTACTTCCGCTGGAGCTATTTAATACGGTTGAACTGGGATTATATCGAGAAGGAAGTTATGTCACAAATGAGGAGATGATCAGACTTTACAGCCAAGCGGTTAACTCTGTTCGACACTACAAACTTAAACAATATGAATTTGATCAGGTCTTCAATGTCGATGCATATTCCAAAGCTTTTATAACCGCAGTAGCGTGGGGGAATTTACATAGTCTGGCCAATTCAAATACAAGGCACTATTTCAATCCCTACACACTAAAATTTGAACCTATTACAACGGATCAAGCTTTTATGAGCACCAGTTCAGCTGCAAAGTTGGATGCTTATCCAAACCTCTATATAGAGCTGCTGGAGACACCGGAATTCGCGAAAAATTTCGAAAAAAACTTTAAAATTGTTGAAGCCAGCTTAGATGAGGTTTTCGTAGAAAATGACAGATTAAGATCGTTTTTTCCCTTGGATTATGAAGAACTTGATTTGTCTGTTCTTTCTAAAAACTTACAACAACTTCACATGTCGGGGATTACTGAACTACAGGAGGTGGCAAAAGACCAATGGGATATCCAGAAACTACAAAAGCTAAATATTAAGCAAAGCTTATCCCTGGTAAACTATAATGATTATTCCTTCAAAATAGAGGAATTGGACTTCCCTGAACATATATTTGCCGAATATTTCTCTGACGGAATTCTCGCTCTTTATAATTTAACTGACTTTCCGGTTAAAGTTGTTGGCATTTCTGCACTTTGTGAAAATATCGAAGAATGTGTTGAAACTACTTTTTTATTGGATGAGCAGTTAACACTCGCGGCAAACAGACAAAATGATCTGCCGGTAGCGACGTTCGTAAAAATGGAAGACCTGCAGTGGTCGCAAAACTCATATCTGAAAATTGAAACAGAATTATTTGCAAAACAAATTACATTTAAAGTCAGATTGGCACTTCAGAGCAGCCCCGAAAATCCCTTTATTAACATTCAAAAATTAAATAGTGAAAACACGCTCGATTTCATAAGTTTTACTGATAACGATATCCATATTGCACAGGGTAACTGGACGGTTGAAGAGCCTTTAATTATTCCGAAGGGCTATAGTCTGAACATTGAAGCCGGAACAACATTAAATTTTGCTACTACGGCTTATATATTATCCGAAGGGCCAATAAACGCTTTAGGTACTTTGGAAAAGCCCATTAAGTTGAGCCCATTGGAAGATAGTTGGCAAGGCATTCATGTTATAAATGTAAGCGCGCTATCAACTTTTGAAAATGTGGTGATGGAAGGATCAAATGAGCTTCACGCGGGATCACTTGGATTGACAGGAGGCCTTACTTTTTATCAATCGGCCGTTAAGCTGAAAAATATTGAGATAATAAATTCTGCGGCAGAAGACGGATTAAATATAGTCCGTTCAAATTTTGATATTGCCAATTTGGCAATAACTGATGGTTTTTCAGACGGCTTTGATGCCGATTATTCAACGGGAACCATCGTTAATTCCACATTTTCAAATCTGGGCGGCGACGGGCTTGATACTTCCGGTTCTATAATTAATGGCTCAAACTTACATTTTTCAAAGTTGGGGGATAAAGCCATATCTTCTGGAGAAGCGAGCCAGCTAAACTTCTCAGACATAACTGCCACAGATGTTTTGGCCGGTATTGTTTCGAAAGACGGCTCAACAACAATCGTTTCCAATATTAGTATGAAAAATGTCGGTCTTTATGCGGCAATGGCTTATATTAAAAAACCGGTTTACGGCGGTGCAAGTCTGAGCATTACACAAAGCAATTTATCTGCAGCGGATGTGTTAAATCAAAGCAATAATTCGCTTACATTAGAGGGGATTGAGATCAGTGGTAGCGAATTGGATGTAGATGAATTATACCGTGTTGGTCCGATGGCCAGGAATTAAAATTGCATGAGATATGAAATAAAATTTGTCTTAAAGAGAAACGAATATAATCAGTTTAAAAACTGGTTGTTATCGCAGGCTTTCGCCCGAAAGATGTTTCCGAATAGAACTGTTAGCTCTATTTATTTTGATACAATTGATTTTGAATGCGCGCGGGATAATTTAGCGGGTGTCGGTCATAGAACTAAAATGCGGCTGCGGTGGTATCCGTCGAAAGAAGTTGATTTAAAAGACCAAACGTATAATTTCGAGTTTAAAAAGAAATCAGGCCGACTAGGCTCAAAAGAAACAATTAAAATGGATGCTTTCAACGATTCCCTCTCGAGTATGAGTGCAAAATCGCTCGATGTTCAAATACGAAAAAACCCAAATATTTTGGAAAGATCTCCCTATGGTCGCGATATTAAGTCTGTTTTATCAATAAATTATCTGCGAGAATATTATTCAATTGGTAAAGGCATCAGGATCACCATCGATAGTGATCTTGAATTCGGTGATATCGGAAAATCTAAGGATGTATCATCCGCTAGGACACGAAAATATGAAAATAAAATTGTAGAGTTTAAGTTCCCCCCTGAGCTTCGGGAAGACTTTTCCAGAATAGCCCGGACTTTACCATTTTATCCAAGGCGAAATTCAAAATATTTGTTGGGATTGGCACTTACAGACAGGGCGGTTTATATCTGAGTGTTCTACAATCTCGATGAAAAGCTCCCCTTCCCTGCGCTCAAAGAAAACAATTAATTTAAAGAATTTAATATGACGAAAAATAGATATTTAATTATAGGCGCACAAAAACCGGAGCATGGCTCAGGTAACCCTGGCGGCATCATGGTTGCAACCATCGGTCTTTTGGAATATGCCAGCCAGAATAATATCGATGTCGATCTATTGAATGTTTACAGCCCGTCTTTTCCACCGCCGAATATATTTAGAAAAATTGTCCGTTTCATTGGACGAATTTTTGAACTTCGAAAAATGTTAAAAGCGAATAAATATTCCAGCGCCTTAATTTTTTGTAGCGGTGGATTGGGTTTTGTGGAACGGATCGTTTTATCATCAATGATAGAGCGCCGCGATACGCCAACCATATTATATCAAGTTTCCGGCCATTTTATGGATCACATCAAAAGATCAAAGCTGTTCACCAAATTTGCTAAAAAGTTATTATCTGTCCCAACCTTTATTGGAGCACAAGGCAGTCAATGGATTGAATTTTATACCCAACTCGGCATTGCTGAACAGCGGATCAAACTTATCGCCAATTGGCTTCCCAATAATATTAAAATTCCTGATAATCCTCCTAAAAACCCTGTCCGCTTTAATCAAATAAGATTTATTTATGTTGGCTGGATAACCAGAAAGAAAGGCGTATACGATCTTATGGAGGCGATAGAGAATTCAGAATTGTTAAAGCAGTGTGGCTTTAACCTGATCGGCGGCGGTAACGACGAAGAACCAATCTCTGAGATTATCCGAGAAAAACAATTACACAGGGTAGAGCTCAAGGGCTGGCTGGATCATGATAAGGTAATCGAAGAGTTTAAAAAGTCACATATTCTGGTTTTTCCCAGCCACGCAGAAGGTTTTCCAAACGCCTTGATCGAGGCAATGTCACAGGGACTAGCCGTTGTCGCTACTGATGTAGGGGCGATAGCAGATGCCATTGATGAGGGTGAAAACGGATATTTGCTGCAGCCGCAAAACCCCAAACAACTGCAAGAAAAGTTGGAAAAAATAGTAACTGATTACGATCAGATTTCAACCATGGGGCAAAAAAGTATAGCCATCGTTAAACGTGACTATTCCTATTCAAGTAATTGTAAAAAGATATTTCACATTCTGGATGCGATCTCGCGCTAGCACACAGATACTATCGAACCGTCGCCCGGCCATAAACGGCACCATACATTAATGCTTCAACATCCTTTAAATCACCCGTTATTAATATGCTATCGATACTAAGTACAGACCCTGTTTGGATCAGATAATTCTCGGTAGAATTCACCATTGTAAGATCAGTAACCGTGCCTTGTGCCACGCTATATTCCGACTTCTTTTGAAAAAGCGCAAAGCCAACGTCATTATCGCGAAGAGTAACTTCAGTGAGTTCAAAGCTGGAGCTATCCTTAGCTGTGACTGCCACACCGGAATTTTGGATCTTTATATCGCGACCATTCATTTCGGAACGTTCACCAATACTCAGACCTTTATCTCCCGCTGCTTCTATTTCAATGTTAGTTAATGAGATGTATGAGCCGGAAGCATCAATTGCGTCGTTGCCAAGATTAATGAATTTGGTTGATTGAATTGTTCCATTTGAAAAATCTGAATCAAACGCATCCGACCTACTGCCCTCAAACAAAACGCCGTCCATAGTAAATTTCGATCTCACAATATTTAAGCTGTCTTCGGAATTGTTATTGCTAAAAACGCTATGTCTAATATCCACATCACTTTCATAAAATAAAACAGCGGCCGATACGGCCCAGCTAGGAGAATTGTACGCAGTCAATCCATCAAATTTAGCATAGTTAACAATGCTTTTTTCAATTGCGCCCAGAACAATTAAGCCAGCGCCTGTTTGATCGCTCGATGTGACCGAAATCGGGTTTTCTGCTGTACCTTCAAAATGAACCGGGCCGTAAGATAATATGGTGGCATTATTAGTCAGATTGATGGTCGTGCCCTGCCTGATGATTAATGAATATCCTTTTGGAACCACCAGGTTTTCGGAAATATTAACGGGATTACCGTCGCTTGATAATATATATTGATTATCCTGCTTGAACACATAGTCGCTCGCACCCTCTCTCACAGGGTAGCTGTTGAGCTGGGCTGCATTTCCCTCCGCCCAGGGGAATACCGTGGTCATATGGCTCTTCTGTATCCCTGGCATACCAAAAAGCAGCGTCATTTCCTGGCCGCTTGTATTTTGCGGTAAATCATTGATTGTTAATTTCGTAGTGCTATTGGCGGGCACAACGGAATCTAAACCTAGCAAGGTTGCGCCCACATTAAGCGACGTTAATGATATTGGGAAAGGCGCATTATTTTTAATCACCAGCGAATTCGTGCCCTGAGCATCGCTCTCAAAATAACTTAGAACCAAGTCAGAATGATCAGCCGCCAAAAAGTTGTTGATATAATTCATCTGGCTAAAAAGATATTGTTCACTCATATCTAAATAGGGATATTGCGAATAGAGTATTCCTCTGACTTCGCTAATTTCTTCGGCTGCCGATTCCAGAAAATCATCTATGAAACTTTTTGATGAAATACGCTGAAGTTCCTGAAAATAAGCCGCTACAAATTTGTCATCATCAAATACCTGGCGCTGAAATGATTTAACCGCGGAAGGCATTGCCGCATCAATGGTCACCGCCGGATCCAGCGTTTCGATGAACAGGCCATATTCAAATGGCTTTTTGTAGGGGGAGCTCCATTCCCGGCCTATCGGCTGTAATAACCTTGTCAATGGATTGAAATAGAAAAACTCATTTCCATCGTAATGGGTATGTTGACCGTTCACCAGGTCGGCTATAGCGTAATATTTGGCAAGCTCATCAATTGAAAACAAACTGCTCGTCGGTATGTCGCCAACTCTAAAGGATTGCCATAATGATTGCAGATGAACCCATTGTGCTTGTAAAGCAGGATCCTCCGCTACTTTAGTTGGACCGAACACTTTTAGCCCGCCATCACCCCTAGCTTGGACAATCAAACCTTCCCGGTGATTATTGTCTTCGAGTAATCTCTTGTCGAAATGTTCTTCAAAAGCAAATATCCCTATATCTTTTCCATTTACAACAACCCTTACAAATTCATATCTCAGCGATATCATCCCTAAATATTGTTCAAATTTATGGTTCAGCCATTCAGAAAACACTCCGGGAGCCCTCGTTTTCGGAACGACCAAAGTAAATTTCTTCATTCCTGCGAGAACGTTGTCCCCTTTGGTTTTTACTCTAAGAGACCAACGGTTTGGATCGCCGATGTGATCAAAATTTTGCCCCGATAAAGAAAACTCAGCTTTGATGCTTTCTTCGTCGCCAAAAAATCTTATCCTTCCAGGAACGATTTCATCTTTAATTTCTTGGCCGATGACCATCTCACTGGATTCGAGCGCAGTTCGTCTTAAATATGCCAGTTTTTGATAATCATTATTTTTAAAATCAATAACGATAACACGGGGTTCCGCCATCAGGCCTTTAAAATAATTTTTTGGGATTTCAAAATTTAAATTTATTATGCCTTTGGCAATGTCATAGAGCGTAAAGACCTGATATGTCCGGTAGAGATGTGCCCCGTAATAAACGCTCGAAGATAACGCCACCAACAGTACGATCAGAATTCCGGCCATACTCGTCCAGCGGTTTTTAGACATTTTTTTAACTGAAATGCCTAATATTCCTGTCACACCCGAAGTTCTATTTTCCTTCTTAACGAGCAATTAAATACTCCCGATATTTTCAAAATAAGATAAATTGAAATCTGAACTTAATTCATTCAACTCTTTTTTCGCTGCTACCATGTCGTCCATTGAACCAAAAATGGCCGTGTATAAAACTTCAACGCAGCCATCTTCTTCGTCAAAACGCTTCAGCTTTAATTCAATTGTGTGGCCCGCTAGTACATTGTTTATTTTTTCAATATTCACCTGATCTGCAGGACCATAAACTCTAAAATTCACAAACTCGGATACCGAAGTTTTATTTATCTTGGAACGGACAATGATCAAGATAACCATTACTGTAAAGGATAAAATTGTTATAAGAACCTGATCAGCGCCCATCCCTAAACCAATGGCAATCGCGACAAATGTGTAGGCAAGCTCTTCAGGTTCCTTAATTGCGGTTCTGTAACGCACGATGGAAAGCGCCCCTACCAAACCAAGCGAAAGTGCCAATGAAGATTTCACAATGGTAATGATAACCATGATGGTCATTGATAAGATGAGAAAATTTCTCGAAAAACTATCGCGATTTGAAAGTGCTTTTCCGTAATTTACATAAACCCAAGCCAGAATGCTGGACAAAAATGCCGCTATAAGCAAATTTATCATAAAGCTTAATACCGATACATCGGCGCTTGACGTTGCTAAAAATTCTTGAAAAGTTTGGATCCTGTCCATTCTTCTTTTTCCTTTAATTTAAATCTAATAAAAACTTTATACCCATCTTTTACTAAAAATAGTAATATTTCACATTAATATTGTGTAATTTCTACGCCGGTCGCATATTTTGAATTTTTTGTTATGCGAAACAGAAGATCATTTGTCACTTCATCAACACCGCTATCATCTTTTACATCGTACTTTATCTCGACAACCAGACCTGGCTGGCTTCTTTTACTCAATATTGTTCGACTGACCGCTTCAAATTTATAAAATTCCAAATCATAATCCAACGTTAAGCGATATTTTCCGTCACTGGAAATATAATATCGTCTTATATAACTATTAATTAATGTAGGGCGCAGTCGTTTGATATCTGAACGAATAGATAGTGAAGTATCTAATCCTTCAAGTGCCTTTTTTATAGGATTTTTTTTCATAGACCGATTTAAATTAAAATCATTTAAGCGAAATCTTTTCTTGGACCCTACCAATGCGTCTTTAATCTTGATCTCTAGAATGGGGTTGCAAATATCTCCAAATACATCCCCATACCAACGAATTCGAAATTTTTCCCTTGCTGCATTTCCGTCTACGTTAGAAAAAAAGCAATTAAAATCATCATCGTCAAAATATATATTATTGACCCGTCTTTCCGCATGAAGAGTTCTAAAAAAAGCCTTGTTGGATAAAATTAAAGCTTCAAGTCCTCTAACGCCCAAAGTATCTACTCTAATTTTTCGTTCGTAACGCCAATCCTGATAGTCAACGGTAGTATTTTTATTCATCAAAATTACGTCCTAATTTATAAAAGATGTAAATACATCTCTCACTTACATTTGTCAATTTCCACACCAAATTTAATTATAAAAAAATCTGTTCCAGCGGTTGGGATTATCTTTAATCAGAATACTATATTTCTGAATAATGGCCACAGGTAATTCTGTTACAAAAACTTCAGATACGCCCAAAAAGTATGGACCCCAAACAGTGCCAACATCCAAAAACTAAACACGATCGAATAAGTTTTTAAAAGTGCTTTACTTTTATAATTCGGTATGAGCGCCAGTAATATCAATTGAGGAAGATAAACCGCATAGTGCCGCTGTTCCATCGACGTCATAGCGATCACGACAGCCACAATGATGCAAAAAATAGCATTTGCCTTTATAATGTTCCTCTTGGCCTGAGTATCTGCAACGTCAGTTCTAAAACTTGTAACAAATCCCACCAATAATGACGGCACAAGAAGCGCCAAGTAAATTCCCCCAAAACTTTTCAGCCATTTATAGACACCGAATGAAACATCAAATCCGCTCCACAAGGGAATGGGGTTTGCATGCAATAAAATTGTACCAAGCGTGACACGAATTGGGATAGGTTGGCTTAGGATAAGCGTTGTACCAAGCCCCTGGGCGTCATTGGCTGCATTAACATACTCTTGGCGAGTGATAATGGATGTTGCGAAATACAATATATAAATCATGCCGTTAAAAACGGTCATAAATAAAACTCCACCAATGATTGTCCCTGCAATGACAAGCACAAAAAAGCGTAAATTGTTGAAGCCCTTAAAAAAGGTCAGTAAACCGCCCCACATCAAAAGAAATAAAATTGATTCTGCTCTGGTATAAAGTGACAAATAAAAAGTTATTGCCATGCCAAACAAAGCAGCAATCCTCATTGCTTTTGTGGGGTTGCTATCTATGAAAATCAACGAATAATAAATAAATAAAACATTCAGGAAAAGTGCGTAACAGTCACGCAAGAAAGTAACGCCAAAAAGCCAAGTGAAACCCGACAGGGCAAATAGCCATACCAAAATATTACAGGTTTTCACATCAAGAAAAAGCTTTCCAAGACGCCATGTTATCACCCCTGACCACGACATAATAAGGCTGTTAAGTATTATTCCCAATATTGGAGTTCTCGGCACTCCCAAATAAGTGGCCAAATTATAGACATATTGCCAGACAATAACAGGGTAAGGGCTATCCATAGTTTGACGTACACCCAGCGTAAACTGTCCAAAATCCCCAAGTGCTGCATGATAAAACTTATTCATATCCGAAACCACTTGTATCGGAACATCGAAAATAAAATGCATATAAACCTGAACAACCGTCGCAATGACAAGCAAAGTTGCAAATATTTTTAGAAAAACCAATAAATTTTGTTCTTTATCATCAACAAAAGTGATAGTCGGAGGAATGCCAATTATCAGCGCAAACATCAGAATGAAAAATGGTGAGGAATCTTGATAAAATGCCGTCAATATTATTAAAGCAAGCGTCCAGATTACGAAAAATGCGACTATAATTCTATTTATACTTATATAAGCTACAGATGATTTTTCTGCTAATGCTGTCATCTATTTTCTCGATCACGAGTTGGATGTATTGGTTAATTTTAAAATAATGTTCATGTAATCTTTGGAAAATTTTTCCAATGATAAATACGTACCAGCGTATTCTAAAGCATTTTTACGCATAAGGTTCAATGTTTTTACAGGCAATTGATTAAATTCATTAATACTACAGGCAAGTGATTTAAAGTCATAAGGATCAAACAACATACCCCTGTCCTGATTATTACCTATCAATCGAGGGTGATCACATACATCACTGGCGATGATCGGTAGCCCACTCGCCAAGGCTTCACAAATAGCATTTGGTAGCCCTTCGAAATAGGATGGATGGACCAGAACATCACTCTGAGCAAGTAATGATTTAACATCATCTCTGTAGCCTAGCCAATCCCACTGATCCAACAAGCTTTGCTCTGTTAAATACGCTGTTATCTCATCCACATAACGAACTGATTCATCATCCAGATCAATCGGGCCAAGCCATTGAACAACTGGCATTATTTTATTTTTATCCCGTAATTCCCTGAGTGCTTCAGCGAGGCACAATGCATTCTTTGCTGGCCGCGGCGTAGAAATTACCAATATGTTTAATATTTTTCTTTCGTCCGTTTCATCAAATTGTTCGTGTATTTTGAACGATAGATGATCAATCGCGTTATAGATGGTTTGCGTTTTGTTTTTTATAAACGGGTAAAGTTTTTCAGTATTTTTCCTGTTGTCATGGGAATTAAATAAGACAAACTTGCATAACCTAAAATAGACCGCACGAAATAAACGTGCTTGCAATGAAACATTTGCCTCAATAGCAGCCCGCTCCGAAACAAGCACCGGGATATTTTTTTTACTTAAAATCTTTGCAAGAACCGCGTAAAAATTTGGCGTCGTCAGATAAGAAATAATGCAGCAATAATTTGTTTTATTTATTAATCTCATTAGAGCCAATACGATCCCAAACTTAAACCTGCCTTTTGCGCATTGGATGACTTCAATTCCATCCTTACATAGTAGATCATAGTGCGGACCACTTCCTAGATGATAAGTGAAAATAGTTATGCGGTAACCGTTGGCATTAAGGGTTCTGGCCAAGATCATCATTTGTGATGCGGCCCCACCTCCCCTTAAGTGATCGATTACCAATAATATGTGACCGTGGCTCACAGCCTGAATTCCTCAATTAACTATCTAGCAAAATGTAACATTCGAAAATATTTTTTGTTCGATTTATTCTCAACTATATGACTATTATCCATGTAATAAAATAAAAAGAATAATTGGTTATATTTTAGTGGAAAATACTTTATATAATTCAATTTAATATTTCTTTTTTTAAATTACTAGACCAAAAGTGCAAAATGAGAGATGTTATTCTTAGGTTAATGTAGAATATTTATATCGAAAGCCATAACGAATGAAACAAGTACTTCAAGATCTATCAAGCGGTATAAGTAACATTGTTGAAGTTCCTCGTCCAAGATGCAAAGCAGGACATCTACTCATTCAAAGCCGGCGATCTCTTATTTCAGCTGGAACCGAACGAATGCTTGTGGACTTCGGCCGCTCAAGTTATCTGGAAAAAGCGCGACAGCAGCCTGAAAAAGTGAAAATGGTGCTCAATAAAATTAAAACCGATGGACTGGTGTCCACTATTGATGCTGTGAAGTCTAAGCTGGACCAACCGATAACAATGGGATATTCGAATGTTGGTACCGTTTTGGAAATCGGCTCCGGTGTAGAGGGTTATAAAATCGGCGACCGAGTTGTTTCCAATGGATCGCATGCAGAAATTGTATGCGTTGCGAAACATTTATGCGCGAAAATTCCTGATGAAGTTGATGACGAAGCTGCAGCTTATACGGTGGTTGGCTCCATCGCGCTTCAGGGCATTCGTCTGGCGCAACCCACAATCGGCGAATGCTTTGTTGTCACTGGTTTAGGTTTGATTGGCTTAATGGCGGTTCAAATTCTTCGTGCAAATGGCTGCCGTGTTCTCGGTGTGGATTTTGACCCGGATAAGTTAGCTCTTGCAGAACAATTTGGTGCCGAGACCGTCAATCTAAGTATGGATCAGGACCCGATAGAGCTCGCGCGATCCTTTTCTCGAGGTCGCGGCGTCGACGGAGTGATCATAACCGCCTCAACGAAGAGCAATGAACCCATGCACCAGGCGGCAACCATGTGCAGAAAAAGAGGCCGTATCATTCTGGTGGGCGTTGTCGGACTAGATTTACAAAGGGCTGATTTTTACGAAAAGGAAATAAAGTTTCAGGTATCCTCCGCTTACGGGCCGGGTCGCTATGATCCGCTATATGAAGAACAGGGTCAGGATTATCCCGCAGGCTTCGTCAGGTGGACATCACAAAGAAATTTTGAAGCAATTTTGGACATGCTTGCGCAAAATTCCATGCAGGTGAACAAGTTAAAAAGTGGTTCTTTTGGTATAAATGAAGCGGCCAAAGCCTATGACATGCTGCTCGATAATAAAAGCGCGTTAGGTGTCTTTATAACCTACAGCAGTGATAATGAATCAATCCAGCAAAAAACGCTATCTTTTTCCGATGTAATAAAAGACCATAATCCAAAAGAACCGGTGATTGGTGCCATTGGTGCGGGTAACTATGCCGGTCGGGTTTTACTGCCGGCCTTAAGTAATACGGGGGCGCGTCTAAAAACCATTGCCAGCTCCCAAGGCGTTTCGAGCAGCCATTATGGCAGGAAATTCAAGTTCGAATATAACACCACTGACAGCGACGAACTTATTAATGATGCTGAGATTAATACTATTATTATAAGCACGCAGCATAATTCACATGCAGCTTTTGTCATCCAAGCACTAGACGCGGGCAAAAATGTGTTTGTTGAAAAACCGCTGGCACTAAAAATGGCTGAGCTTGATGAAATTGAATATGCCTATAGCAAAGCAGGCGAAGGATCAGATGCACCTATAATCATGGTCGGGTTTAATCGCCGTTTTGCACCTTTAATGAAAAAATTGAAGAAACAAACTCTGAAATCATCCGAACCCATCAGCTTAATTTATACATGCAACGCCGGACACATTTCCGAAGATACCTGGTATCAGGATGAAGAAATCGGTGGTGGGCGCATCATTGGTGAGGCCTGCCATTTTATTGATATTGCACGCTTTTTAATAGCTTCTCCAATTGTCGAAGTGTCCGCAATAGGAACTAAGACAGCCGACGGCGTAAATAACTGCCATGATGTCGCGACCATAAACCTGACGTTCGAAAATGGCTCCATCGCGACTATTCACTATTTTGCCAATGGGCATCAAAGCTTTGCGAAAGAACGTATTGAGATATTCCAATCGGGAAAAACAACCGTGCTCGATAATTTTAGAAAATTAAAGGGATATGGCACGTCTAGTAGTAAGGGTAGATTTTCACAAGATAAGGGACACAAAGCCTGCGCTCAATCATTTATAGACGCAGTCTCAGATGGCACGGCCGCACCTATTTCGTTTGAGCAGGTTATGGAGGTATCGCGCGCTTCCATCAGTGCTTGGGAACAACTGAAGCAACAATAAAAGGCGATCGGACGTTGGCTCGATTAAAAAAATTAAGCTATCTTTTACAAACACTCTTGCAACTCGGTGCAGTGAGCGTCTTTCGAATTTTTATTTATCGAAGTTTGCTTAAAATCGGTTATTACCGCCAAACTATGAAAATCAAGGAATTTGCTACTGACGGCATTTTTTTTAAAATTTCCAATCCGCCAATAAAACCGGATAATTTACATGGTTCTGAAAAAATAATTTCTTCAGCTGACAAATTACTGTGTGGCGAATTAATATTATTCTCGCATTTTGATTATCAATTTCAGGGCTGCCCCGATTGGTTTCATGACCCATTCTTAGGAAAAACCTACAGCAGTAATACCCATTGGACTAGAATAGACGAGTTTGGTTTTCAGGATTCAGATGTTAAAATATTGTGGGAAACTTCGAGGTTTTCGTGGGCTCCGACTCTGGCGCAGGCTTTTATCATTAGTGGTGATCTAAAATATATTAAAGTGCTGAATAGATGGATGCAGGACTGGTGTGATAAAAATCCTGCAAACCAGGGAATTCAATGGAAATGCGGCCAGGAGACAAGCTTACGACTACTTCATTTTCTTACAGCGGTAAAACTACTTGGCGACGAAAATTGCGATCCGGTTAAATGTGCGCAGTTCGTAGAGCGTCATTTGAATCGTATTTCTCCGACAACACAATATGCACAAGCGCAAAGAAATAACCACCTAATTAGCGAAGGTGCAGCGCTTTTTATTGGCGGTTATTGGCTAACAGTGCAACCCGGTTTGAGCACGGCACAAAAAACAATGGGCACAAAATATCATAAAAAAGGGCGACGATTATTAGAATGGGTAGGCGAAAATCTGATATATTCCGATGGTTCCTTTTCGCAGCATTCCGTGGTCTATCACCGAATGATATTGGATGCATATTGCCTAAGCGAAATATGGCGACGGGATTTTAATCTTCCCCCTTTCAGCAATGGTTTAAACAGGAAAATAAATGCGGCTACTGACTGGTTATTCACCTTCACTGACCCGCAAAGCGGTGATGCGCCGAATCTAGGAGGTAATGATGGGGCGCATATTTATAATCTTGCTCTGGCTGAATACAGAAACTTTAAACCCTCTATACAATTAGCCAGCATTTTGTTCGATGGTCACGCATGCTATGCGGCTGGGGATTGGGATGATCAGCAGGCGTGGGCCTACGCAAACTTGAAAGAAACGATATATTCACCAAAAAAGAGAATTTCCAAACTATTCGCCGACGGTGGCTATTATATCCATATTTGCAATAAACCTGACGATTCGTGGTTTTTATTTCGACTTCCCTATTATAGGGACCGACCACCCCATTCTGATGCCCTGCATTTCGATCTCTGGTCAGAGGGTAAAAATATTCTTATCGATTCAGGTACTTACAGTTATACCACCGGGGATAAATCCATTATTGAGGCTATGAAAGGAGTAGCCGGACACAACACAATACAATTTGCAAATCGTGACCAAATGCCTGCTTTAGGACGTTTTCTATTCGGCAAATGGATTCGGGGGAAATGGTCGCTCAATGCCGAAACCAATGCTGATGAAGTAACCGCCGAGTATACCGATTACCTAAACGTTTCGCATAAACGTACCATTAAGGTCGAAGATGAAAAAATCACAGTGACTGATCATATCTCCGGACCGCAAAACCACTGGCTATTAAGATGGAATTTGGGTGATGCGAAACGGAACATCACACACAAAGACAATAAGTTGTGGCTGATCGGCAACTATAATCTTGAAATTTCCTCTGATGATGAGTTCACAACGGATTGTGACTTAAACTATAAATATTCACAAAAATATCTTAAAATGATAGAGGGGCTATCTATTCAAGCTCAGGGAGAATTTAAAAATAAAGTGACGATCATTACAAAAATATATAAATAAGCTGCTATTACCCGTTAGTCAAAAGTAGAAAATATGTATTTATTAATTCTTCCGTGTAATGTATTGAGGAAGTCAGAGAATAAACCAGAAAACTGAGGTACATTTTTATACGATGAACGATATTTCTTTTAGCCACCCCAGTCCACTTGTCTGCGTTCAGGGCTTAGGGTTTGTTGGAATGGCGATGGCTATTGCTGTCGCAGATGCCAAAAATGCAAATGGAGACGTTTGTTTCAATGTTATAGGCGTCGACCTTCCCAATGAGGCTGGCTTAGAAAAAATTGATATGGTAAATAGAGGTCATCTACCCATTGTCAGCAACGACCCGGATTTAAAAGCTGCATTTGAGCGAGTAATTAAACAAGGAAATTTAACAGCCACATCAGATCCAGACGTTTATCAATTCGCTGATATTGTTGTGGTTGATATCCATCTTGATGTTATAGAGCTTGAAGATGGGACTCATACGGCCTCTTTTGGTGGGTTTAGAAAAGCGTTACAAACTGTGGGTTCCAAGGTAAAACCTGGAACATTAGTGCTCGTTGAAACAACAGTTCCGCCGGGGACTTGTGAAAAAGTTGTTGTGCCTGAATTAAATAAAGCAATGGCAGAGCGTGGTCTTGATGATGGCAGCTTGTTAATTGCTCATTCCTATGAGCGCGTTATGCCCGGTAAAAATTATTATAAATCTATTGTCAATTTCTGGCGCGTATATTCTGGTGCTACTGAAGAGGCTGCTGATGCTGCTGAAAGCTTCTTATCCAAAGTGATAGATACTGAAAATTATCCATTAACTCGACTTCATTCAACGACTGCATCGGAAACGGCAAAAGTATTGGAAAACAGCTACAGAGCCGCAAATATTGCTCTGATACAGGAATGGGGTACTTTTGCTGAGGCGGTTGGCGTCGATCTATTCCAAGTGCTTGATGCGGTCAGAGTTAGGCCTACTCATGATAATATCAGGTTTCCGGGGTTTGGCGTTGGCGGCTACTGCTTAACGAAGGACCCACATTTTGTGGATATTGGAGCACGTGAGCTTTTTGGCATAGAAGGAATGGAATTTCCATTTTGCAAAAGTGCCGTCGCCGCTAATAAAAAAATGCCCTTAACGGCACTGGCAAAGGCTAAAAAACAGTTAGGTGACGATCTTAACAATAAAACCATTTTATTGCTGGGCGTCAGCTATCTTCAGGATGTTGGCGATACTAGATACTCACCATCAGAACCATTTGTTCTAAATGCAGAAAAAGAAGGGGCGACAGTGGTAGCCCATGACCCATTACTTGATTACTGGGAAGAACTTGAAAGATCAGTTTTTCAAGAACTACCTTCACTCGAGAATATTGATGCAGTTGTTTTCGCAGTTCAACATGCGGAGTACAAAGCTATTGATTTATATGATTGGTCAAAAGGAAATGATGTTGCTTTTTTAGATGCGCATAATGTATTAACACAGCAACAAATATACGACGCTGCAAAAAATAAAATAAAATTGGAATTCATAGGTAAAGGCATAAAATGAGTAAAATACTAATCACAGGTGGTGCTGGTTTCATCGGGCTTCATCTTGCAGAAAAACTTCATAAAAGCGGGCACGAAATTCATTTGTTGGATAATTTCGCCCGTGCTGCTAAAGATCCTGATTTAGCGGCTTTTCTGGCTTTAGAGAATGTCAAGATGATTGAAGAAGATTTGCTCAATAAATCATTCATCGATCGCCTGGATAAAAATTATGATGTCATTTATCATTTCGCGGCGATTATTGGTGTGCCACATGTGTTAGGGCGTCCTTATGAAGTGCTAACGAAAAATGTTGAGTTACTATCAAACATTATTGAATTTGCAACGTTACAGGAAAACCTTGGTCGCTTGGTGTTTACGTCAACCAGTGAGATTTATGCGGGTACGCTGAAATATTTTGATCTGCCTATTCCTACCCCTGAAGACACACCGCTTGGCCTTACAGATTTATCTGAGCCAAGAACATCATATATGCTCTCCAAAATATATGGCGAGGCCATGTGCCAAAATTCCAAGGTACCGTTCACAATCATTCGCCCTCATAATGTCTATGGACCGCGTATGGGTATGTCACATGTTGTTCCAATTTTACTGGAACGGTCTCATACATTGGAGAGTAATGATTTACCGCTTCAAGTATATTCGCCGACCCATAAACGTACCTTTTGTTATATTGAAGACGCTGTCGATTTATTGGAAAGAGTTATCATGTCACCAGAGTGTGAGGGCGCATCACTGAATTTGGGTTCTACGGATGATGAGATTAATATGGAAACATTGGCTAATGGTATTCTTAAGGCGACGGGTATCGGTAAAGGTCTAACCTTTATGCCGGAAACAGAAGGTTCCGTGCTACGCCGCTGTCCTGACATGACAATGGCAATGTCTCTAACGGGTTATCAATCAACAGTAAGCCTAGAAGACGGCCTTTCGCGGACCTATGATTGGTATGTCAAAAATGTCTTTGAAGGTCATGGCGTTACTGCAGATTAACTTTAGGATAACAATTAATGTCTCAAGAAGAATTAGCTATTAATGGTGGACCAAAAGCTTGTGCGGAACCGCTTTCACCATGGCCCGTATATGAAGATGACGAAATTGCAGCAGTTTCAGATGTATTAAAGTCTGGAAAAGTCAATTATTGGGGCGGAACAAAATGTTCTGAATTTGAAAAAAAATTCTCTGAACTATGTGGTTGTCAATATGGTGTAGCCGTTGCCAATGGAACGGTTTCTCTTGAACTTGCTTTAAAAGCCATTGATATCAAACCTGATGACGAAGTGATTGTCACATCAAGGTCATTTTTTGCTAGCGTAAGTTCAATTATTATATCTGGCGCTACACCTATATTTTGCGATGTCGATATTAATAGTGGTAATATGACTGCCGACACTATCCGAGATAAAATCACGCCAAATACGAAAGCCGTAATAGTCGTCCATCTTGCTGGTTGGCCCTGTGACATGGACCCTATCATGCAGTTAGCCGATGAACATGGATTACTTGTCATAGAGGACTGCGCACAAGCCCATGGAGCAACTTATAAAGGCAAACCAGTTGGCAGTATCGGTCATATCGGAAGTTTTTCATTTTGTCAGGACAAAATAATGTCTACAGGCGGTGAAGGCGGCATGCTTGTTACAAATAACAAAAAATATTGGGAAAAGGCATGGTCATATAAAGACCACGGACGTGGTTATGATAAAGTCTTTAATTACGACCATCCCGATGGGTTTAGATGGTTAGCAGAAGGTTTTGGCACCAATTGGCGCCTTACAGAAATGCAAGCGGCTATAGGTGTATGTCAATTAAAGAAAATAAATGAATGGCTTGGTCTTCGTAGCAGAAATGCTAATATTTTAGCCAATTGCTTCAAAAATTATTCTGCGTTTCGTACCCCTATACCAAATTCTAATAGCCCTCATGTATATTACAAATATTACGCCTATATTGTGCCTGATCAATTAAAAGAAGGATGGGACCGCAACCGCGTACGCGAAGCATTAAGGGCAGAGGGCGTGCCTGTAATAGACGGCGCCTGCTCAGAGATATACCTTGAAAATGCATTTGATGGTCCCGAAAACTATCGACCGGAAACTTTTTTACCTATTGCCAGATCCTTGGGCGAAACATCGTTTATGTTTCCCGTGCACCATACATTAAACGATACTGATATGGTAAGTATGTGCGATGCTATTAGAAAAGTCATGAATGTTGCAAATAAATAATATGGAATATAAATGAAACGTCTTTTTGATTTTATAGTAGCTCTTATTTTACTGATAATACTTTCGCCAATTTTACTCCCTGTGGCTATCGCTTTGCGGTTTTCAGGGGAAAACAAAATTTTTTATCGCCAGGAACGTATCGGACTGGATAATAAGGTTTTCACCATTACCAAATTTGCCACCATGCTTGAGGATAGCCCAAATATGGAAGGCGGAATTTATACATTAAAAGATGATCCTCGTATTTTGCCTATGGGTGGCTTTTTAAGAAAATCAAAAATTAATGAAATCCCGCAACTTTTAGATATTTTATTTGGCAAAATGAGCTTTGTAGGCCCACGACCTCAAATGCTTAAAGTACAGTCATGGTATCCTGAAGAATACGAAGATGTGTTCGTTGGATTAAGACCAGGTATAACGGGCATCGGTTCAATCGTATTTCGCGATGAAGTAACGATTCTATTAAATGCAGTTGATTATGATTATTGTTATAAAAACGAAATAATACCTGCAAAGACAAAATTAGAATTATGGTATAAAGACAACAGAAGTTTTTGGGGTGATATTGCACTCATGTTTATAACGTCATGGGTCGTAATATTTCCGGATAGTGATGTTCTAAATTCCGTATTTTCGGAAATTCCCAGAATTGATAAGAACACTTTTGGGAAAATAAGACCATAATTGATCACTGAATTTTAGCGGGAACTCCAACTACAGTGACATTTGCTGGAACATCCTTGGTAACTACTGCACCCGCACCTACAATTGAATTCTCTCCTACTGTCAATTTTCTTTCATTATTACCATGTAGTATTGCCGCATTTACACCAATATTTGTATTTTGTTTAAGATGTACATTACCTGATACATTAACCGCAGCCATAATCGACACGTAATCTTCAATTATACAATCGTGGGCGATAGTTGCATTTAGGTTGTAAAGACCAAAATTTCCGCATTTGATATTATTAGTGAACCGAACACCAGCCGTAATAATATTACCTCTCGTTTTATCAATAGCTTCTTTTTGATAAAGTCCAAAAGTTGCCGAAGGGTGGATTATATTTGGAAAATCTAAATGATTATATCTGTCAGCGATATTTTTTCTAATCTTCGGTGACCCTATGCCGATTGCAAAACAGAAACCCTGATTATTTAATTTTTCAACATTTTCTTTAGTATCTAGATATACTTTATTAGGATAAACACATTGCTCCGCTTCATCATCTACAAAGAATACGATTTCATCATAAGCAATTAAAGTGCATATATCCGCAACTTCTCTACCCTGCCCTGAAGCTCCAAATATAGCTATTTTCATCACTTCTTCCTTCATGCATTAAGTTACTTTGAAGCGTTATTTAATATCATAAACGGCCGCTTCCAACCATGATACGAACTTATCAGCCAAATCATCTCGCGCAAATTCATTTCTCGCTAAAATATTAGCATTGTTACCTGCTTTAAGAAGATAATTTCTATTATTTTCAGCATTTATCAATGCTACAGAAAAAGCTTCGGGGTCTTGCGGTGCCACAACATAACCACAATCATTTTCGCTCACAAGTTCAGCAATCCATCCTGGATAGTTGGTCAGCACAGGTAAGCCCGCCGACAAATAGTCAAAAAACTTATTTGGCGAAGTTCCAAAGTAAAATGCCTCAACATTTGCCAGTAATTGTAATCCTATGTCAGCCCCCGCCAAAAGTCCTGCCAATTCTTTCTTTGGTACAGGATCCAAGAAAATCACATTATCAAGATTTTCCGCTTCGGCCCTATTACTCAATTTTTCCTTTTCACGGCCCTGCCCCACCAGTACTATTTTTATTTTTGTCCTGCCCTGCTTTTTTAGGAGCACCGCAACATCAAGTACCGCGTCCAATCCGTTTGCTATGCCGTGGGTTCCACTATAAACGGCCATCAAGTCATCATCGGCTACCTGCTCGGGCCGCCATGCATGCTCATTAGCCGCAAAAATATCAAGATCACAGCCGTTGGGAATTAATGCTACCCTATCTTCGTTAATATTATGACGTCTGATGCCCGCAACTATCCCAGGGGACAAGCCGATTAATCTATGGGCAGATTTATAGCTTAACCATTCCAAAAATCCCATCAGCATTAAAATGACCGGATTTCTGATCACCTTCATCTCCCGAGGTAATTCCGGCCATAAGTCTCTTACTTCGAAGACAAATCTCGCATTTTTCAGCCAGCGCGCCACGATGCCTGGAATTCCGGCCGTAAGCGGTGTCGATGTAGCAAAAATAAGATCACTTTTGCTAAAAAGTGCAATTTTTATACTACGCAGCGCGAAAAGGAAAAAAAGCATGGTTCGTTTTAAAAAGCTGTCTGCATTTGAATAATTGAGTTCAAATTCAATAATGTTAATGCCGTCGTAGCTCCCTTTCCGCTTGCCACCAACGAAAGACCCATCAAGCCCCGTTGAGCCACCGGAGTAGGACCCGCAAACCATTGTAACCTCATGACCAGCTTTTATTAAACTTCTGGCCATCGCGTAAGATCGAATGCCTCCTGCTCCTTTGGGCGTGGAAAAATGTTGGTGGAAATATAATATTCTCATAACTTTGCTTTATAAGTCCTGTAATCTTCATTGTAATTTTGCAGTGATGTAATTAAAAACCGACATCCCACATGAAACCTACCCTTATATTGACTTTATTTTCAAGTGGGGTGTTTATTTCATTATCCATAATTCTGCCATCAAATAGAAGATGACCCAGTTTGGTCGGTACGGTAACGTTTAAAGTCAGACTATTTATGTTCTCTCTGGAGATGCTCAATATGTTTTTATTGTCCCCTTCAGTATTCACCGTCACATTTTGATATTTTAAGCTATATTGCCAACCATTTAATTGATGCAAAGTTGCTTTTAGAGAAATATACTTACTATTTGAATCAAGCGTATGACCGATAACTTTATTATTATAGCGGTAACCCGTTTCATATAAACTGTGGTTATACATCACCCCTTTTCGGTGTTCACCAAGAAACCATGCTAGTGAACCTGTAGTATCTGAATATTCGGTTGTAAATCGGTAACTACTGCCATTTGTGCCGAACGGGCCATAAAATGATGCGCCAATTAATCTCGAATATGTATAAGGTGCCGCCACAACGATATCTTCGGCGGTTCCCTCGGCATAAAGTTTCACGTTCATGTTATCTTTAAGCGTAAAGGAATATGATAAATCAAGCATCGCCAGTTGATTTCCCGGCTGCTGTTCGCGCGGACCTCTATTATCTAGATCCCCAAATGCTATTAAACCATTTGTCCATGATTTAAAATTGCAAATCCGGCCCTCTCCACATAACATTAAAGTTCTACTAAGGCCGATTTCAAAATTCCTTATCGGTTCAAATCCCAGTTTCATTCCGACGAAAATTGGTGAGGAGATAGTTCTATCTTTGTCCATTTTAGAAATAAAGATATCCCCGCTCCACGGTCCCATCCAACTGAGCCATTTACTTTTGAATGGCTTTAGTTCAACGCGCCGCAGTCCGATTGACGGCATGGGGCGTGCGTTTGTGCTCAGTAATGTTGTTGTCTCTCGCCCCGGGCCCCACCAACGCTCTACTGCTCCGACGTAAGCTGAAATATTGCCAAATTCGTGTGATAAATAAGAGCCGTCTAGATTAAAGTTTTCAGCGTCATTATAACTAGCGGTAACATGAACACTTGTATCTTCCATATTTAATTCCAGAGTGGATTCAATCACAGCTCTTGTCCGGCTTGTTTCTTCAAATCCGCTAAAATAATCAACTTTGCTGGTATAATAAGCTTTAGCCTTTACATTTATTTTAGCGGGAACTTTCTCGCGAACGCGCGCTAGTGACATCCGGACATAGGATGGCAGCTCCATAACATCTGCTTTATATAAATTAGCGGTGATTTGCTTCCATGACATTGGCCAGTTATTAACAGGGCCAGATATAAGTCCATATCGGGCAATAATTTCAACATCATTACGTAGTGCAATATCCCCTACATTTGCCCAAGGAGAAGAATAGGACAAAGAAAAGGAATTTAAAAAAAATATTATACTAACTGTAATTATTTTTTTTATATCAGAAATATTCATCTTTATCCTATAAATCTCAATATATTGTTTGTCAATTTTCTAGCGATTATAAATAAATTATAATTAATGAAAAGGAATTATAACTATATAATTATAATTTTTCACAGTTAATACATTATTATTTTCAACATATTAACAGAATTTATTAAAACTCTATCATATATAGTACCTTATTGTTGACCAACACTACATTCATTCCTACATCATATATGTTCTCTTACCGCGCCCCTGAAATCAACACAGTCATTATAGAAGGATGCCGACCAGCAACTTAAAGCTACTCCCCTTCGTAAATTAAGTAATTTAGCTACGGACTAGGAAGAACGCCGAGAGTTGCTTAATTTCACTCAAAGCCCCAACCTTTCAACAATAAATTCTGCTGCTTCATCAGCCGTATTATCCACCGTATTAACATGAATTTCGGCGGTTTCCGGTTGCTCGTAAGGGCTATCGATCCCTGTAAAGTTTTTAAGCTCACCCGCTCTCGCTTTTTTGTAGAGGCCTTTTATGTCGCGGGCTTCGCAGACCTCTAGTGGGGTGTCGACGAATACTTCTATAAATTCGCCCTCGCCCATCATTTCGCGGACCATTTGGCGTTCGGCTCTAAAGGGGGAGATGAACGCGGTTAACACAATAAGACCGCTATCGACCATAAGATGGGCAACTTCGCCAATGCGGCGGATGTTTTCCACCCGGTCGGCGTCTGTGAAGCCAAGGTCTTTATTTAGGCCGTGGCGGACGTTGTCACCGTCTAGCAAATAAGTATGGTTACCCATGGCATGGAGCTTCTTTTCAACTAGATTGGCGATAGTTGATTTGCCGGAGCCGGAAAGGCCGGTGAACCAAAGGACTTTTGGCTGCTGGTGCTTTTGCTTAGCACGGCTTTTCTTATCAACATCCACAGCCTGCCAATGGACGTTTCTGGCGCGCCTGAGCCCAAAATTAATCATGCCGCAGGCAATTGTCGTGTTGGTAAATTTATCTATAATGATAAAACTGCCCATTGCTTTGTTATCATTATAAGCATCAAAGGCGATTTGCTGACTGAGCTTTATATTCACAAGCCCCACTTCATTCAGTGACAGCGTCTTAGCGCTTTCATGTTCAAGCGAATTAACATTGACCTTATGGCGAAGGTCCGTAATCACCCCGTCAACGGTTTTATTGGTGGTTTTGATCAGGTACGGTCGTCCGGACAGCATATGGTCATCATGCATCCAGATAATATGTGCCTGAAACTGGTCAGTAACCTCCGGGCGATCATTCGCTTTTGCTATAATATCACCACGCGAGACATCAATTTCATCGGTCAGGCAGAGTGTAATGGCTTCACCTGTCTCGGCTGTCTGTTTTTCATCCTTGGTTCCGACTATTGATTTCACCGTGCTGGTCTTGGCGCTGGGAAGTGAGATAATCTCATCTCCAATTGTGATTGAACCCGATGCAATAGTGCCGCTAAATCCTCTAAAATCCAAGTTCGGGCGATTAACCCACTGTACAGGCAGGCGAAAAGGTTTTTCATTGTGCGCTGATGTGATTTCAACCGTTTCCAGATGCTCCATTAATGTTGGACCAGAATACCAAGGTGTATTATCAGAATTTTCCAGAATATTATCCCCGGCGAGAGCGGACATGGGAATAGAGACAATTTCATCAAAACCAAGATCGCTTGCAAATTCACGATACTCCTGATCAATTCTGTCAAATATCTCTTGATCATATTCAACCAAGTCCATTTTATTGATCACAAGTATGATATTCTTTATCCCGAGCAATCCCACTATAAAACTATGTCGTTTCGTTTGCGTAAGTATTCCTTTGCGGGCATCGATCATCAACACAGCAAGATCAGCCGTTGACGCCCCCGTGGCCATATTACGGGTATATTGTTCGTGGCCCGGCGTATCGGCAACAATGAACTTTCGTTTGTCGGTCGAGAAAAAGCGATAAGCCACATCAATGGTAATGCCTTGCTCCCTTTCAGCGGCCAAGCCATCAACAAGTAAGGCGAAATCAATACCCTGACCTTGGGTGCCTATTTTTTTGCTGTCTCTTTCAAGAGTAGCTAGCTGATCTTCCAAAATCATTTTGCTGTCATAAAGCAACCGCCCGATCAGAGTAGATTTACCATCATCGACAGAGCCACAGGTGATAAACCGCAACATATCCTTTTCTGAATGTGCTTTAAGATAAGCAGAAATATCCGTTTCAATAAGAGAAGACATTAAAAATACCCCTCCTGTTTTTTCTGTTCCATGGAAGCATCGGTATCCTGATCAATGACGCGCCCCTGGCGTTCAGAAGTCCTCGCCAGCAGCATTTCGGCAATGATCCCTTCCAATGTATCCGCTTCACTTTCCACTGCCCCTGTAAGCGGATAACAGCCAAGGGTTCTAAAGCGCACTTTTTTCTCCACAACTTCACCGCCTTTTAGCGGCATACGGTCATCATCAACCATTATCAGTTGCCCGTCCCGTTCAACCACGGGGCGTTTGGCTGCAAGATATAACGGGACGATAGGAATTTTTTCTTGGTGGATATATTGCCAGATATCAAGTTCGGTCCAGTTTGAAAGCGGGAAAACGCGAATGCTTTCGCCTTTATTTATACGGCTATTATAAATATTCCATAGTTCAGGGCGTTGGTTTTTAGGGTCCCACCTGTGCTGCGCTGATCTAAAGGAAAAGACGCGTTCCTTGGCACGAGTTTTTTCTTCGTCGCGCCGCGCGCCGCCAAAGGCCGCATCAAAGCCGTGCTTATCAAGTGCCTGCTTAAGGGCTACCGTTTTCATGATGTCCGTGTGGGTGGCTGAACCATGACTAAAGGGGCCAATGCCTTTTTCCACACCATCAGTGTTAATATGAACCAGTAAATCCAGATCATTATCCGCAACCATTTTATCGCGAAAGGCGATCATTTCTTTAAATTTCCAGGTCGTATCAACATGAAGAACCGGAAATGGAAGTTTTCCAGGCGCAAAGGCCTTAAGGGCCAAATGCAGCATCACGGCGCTATCCTTGCCAACGCTATAAAGCATGACAGGATTGCTGGCCGTCGCTACAACCTCGCGCAGTATATGAATGCTCTGTGCTTCTAATTGTTCCAGATGGCTCAATGACATCAATTAGTTCTCCCTGTTAAACAATACTTTAACGCAGTCTTATAAATACTGTAAGGGATAAATTAAAATGTCATAAAAAAAGAATGGAGGTGTTTGCAGTGTCATGCTAACCCGTCTCCGGCGATTTTTCCTATTTAACAGGGAAAATACCGGGAAATTATCAAAATATTGGTGCTTTCTGAAATTCCAATGTCTAAAAATTAAACAAATACAATTAGTTACCTTAAAATTCTCTAGATTAATTAACAGGGGTACACTTCTTATGAACAGAGATGATACGCCCCTAGATTTGTAGACACTTTACTTGTTATAAAATGGAAGCAAGGAGTGATACGCCCCTAGATTTGTAGACACTTTACTTGTTATAAAATGGAAGCAAGGAGTTAAGGTATTATGTCTACAGGAATACGATACACAG